>Ga0209636_10000961_pt1 | contig 28661 bp, 26 predicted proteins | sample DeeMarSWOR152_54_FD_187464 | JGI IMG/M metagenome (GOLD analysis project Ga0209636, IMG submission 187464) | Marine sediment microbial communities from White Oak River estuary, North Carolina - WOR-1-52-54 (SPAdes) (version 2) | ecosystem: Environmental > Aquatic > Marine > Intertidal zone >...
GTTGACAATCTCCTGGACTATGGATGAGATATCAGGGCTCTGGTAGGTCTGATGCACGGTTCCCCATGCGCCAGGGGACCAGTTGACAGAGGCGCTGGTGGTGGTTCGGTTGGAGATGTTATAGTTGGTGCTGGAGAACCGTGGCGCATCATCACTATCCTGTCCGTAAATCGTCAGATCCGTGCTCGTGCTTCCTTTCTCATCACAGGAAAACTCTATGTATGCATTGCTGATTGTGACGCCCTGGGGTACCTGCACGTTTCGAAACCGGATGCCCACTTTCTGGTCACCACGAGAAGGGCAATTTATCAATTCCAGGTCATTGCTCCCCCGATTCATCTGTCCATTACTCACCTTCTCCTCTGCGTCGTCATTGCCATTTGAGACCCTGATATTTCTAGTATCTGAATGCACAGGTGGCGGAAGGGTAAACACAAGGAGAAGAACCGTTATCAGGCAGAATATCGTGCTAAGTTTGAATCGCATGGGTATCACCTCCATCCTTGAACGTCCCGGGCCATGAGGGCCATGGATACAGTTTGTCTCATTAAAATGCCTTCCTGTAACCTACCTTTATCACAATCACGCCCCTGTTCAGTTCACATCGACCATAGGTTGCGTAGGAATTTACATTGGATTTGCTCATGTCCAGGGAGCCGCCAGCAGCGATCCCCTCGGAGACTGCTAATAAACGGGTATTCGGAAGATTGGTGATGCCGGTTATTTTTTTTGAATTAGCATCGGTCCAAAAGCCCGCATCAGGGATATTAGTATCCTCATCCAGGGTACCTATTGCGTGCAACCATGCCGGGGGGCTTGTTTCCAGATTCGTGTCTTCCAGCTCCTGAGCGGCCTCCATTGCCCCAGCTTCGGCCATGTAAAGGTTTTGTTTATATATCGTATCGTTTCCGGAAACCTGTATCTCGATGCTTGAAGTCCTTGATGCTGCGATACCTAACAGGGTGAGCAGCACCAACATGACCAGGGCTAGGACCAGAACAGAGCCATCCTCGTTCTTAAGCAGGCATTTTTCTTTCATAGTCTTCATCCTCACATTACGTCTTTTGTTTACTCTCTACGCGCGAAGGCGCCAGTCTTTCGCCTTGTGCCATACGGCAAGGTCACACCGCGGGTTTGATACAGGTAAGCTCGATCTGTTTTCTCTGTATCCCTCTTTCTTGATATGTGACCGTTACTGTTATTAGCTTGGAATTAGCAACCGGGCCGGCGTTCACTGCCCAGCTGATATTATAGTTACCCTCGGTGATCGGTCCTCCGGAGATCACTTGAGCATAAGGAAGAGCCAAAAGTTCTTCCATCGTGTTCTCGGCCCAGGTGATTCCCTGTGTTTTGCCACTGGCAAAAAGATTCCCCTGGATGGCGGAAGACTGCATGGAAGCCACGGCCAGAAGACCGAAGGCCAAGATGGCGATGGCAAAAAGCACTTCGATAAGGGTAAACCCCTTTTCTTTTTTTCTTGGGTTCCTCACCGCCTTGTCTATATCGTTTCTATGACCTTGAAATGATCTCATTGCACCCATTTCCTCTTTCCTAAAGATTTCGGCATTTGATAGTCGTCGTCAAACGCCTGCGACGGAAGCTATCGTTTTGTGCGGCTAGGATTGGATTAACCAGATCCTGTTGATTATAGTACGCGTTGGTATTGGTATATTTTAGATCTGTCCTGCCTGTCCTGGCGACGAGGGTCACCTGTATCGATCTTATCTGAGAGATGCTTGTGGTGACGTTACCACTTCCATCATCGTCCAGCACATTGGGAGGGGAGGCCCCATCCAGATAAACAAAATCAAGGGCATCGATGTTCTCGGCCAAAAGTGTACCGTCCCTTAGTAGATCGTTGTCTCCATCGGCATCACCATCTCCCCAGGAGTAGGTTACATTTTCATTGGTATCAGTCGTATCTCCATCTCCATTGAGATCCAATGTAAAAGTAATAGTGCTGGGGCCAGCGGTCTGGATACCTGGAGTTGGCTTGGCAATTTGAGTTGGATCGCAGCCAGCCATCCTGATCTCTCTTCCCATGTGAAAAATCGCTGCCCTGAGATTCTGCTGCATGGCTACTAACTGCTCCTGGGCGACGTATGATTTTTGCTGGGAGTAGTATGTATAGTAGACAGAGGCCATGACAATGCCTGTTATTGCCATCGCTACCAGAAGCTCCACAAGTGTAAAGCCCCCCTTGTTTAGCCTTTTTAGAATTTGCTTTTTCATACCCTCATTCCCCTTATTCCCAATCAGCGATAGAGCTGTTCCACTTTAGTAAACGGATAGCACCGGTGGTTCTTGTACCAACACCGTAGGTGATTGTGTTTTTAGAATTTTCAAGATAGACATAGCCTCCACTACCGGTGCCCCTCGGGTTGAAGACTGCCACATCACTTGCATAAGTTATGTCATCAGCCGGTGGAGCACCACCGCCCGGTATGTCATCAGTGGCATTTCCGTGACCATAGGCAATACCACTTTCATAATCCGCCAGATTGACTGTTTTTTCAACGGCATTATCTCCTGTGGTAGCCCATGAACCATCACCGCTATCTGAACAGACCTGATAACGTTGTGCTCCTGCTGTTGTATCAAAGACAATCGCCCAATCAGTATTGCTTCTTACAGCCCCCAGTTTGGCCAATTGCATGTTTGAATAAAGATCCCTGGCTGCAACTCTGAGTCTGCGATCCGGCAGCCACCTCGAAAACCCAGGAATGGCGATGGCAGCCACAATTGCCAGTACTACAATAGTAACCAGGAGCTCAATGAGGCTAAAACCGTCTTTTCGTATCATTTTTCACCCTATGGTGGTTTGTCTTCTAACACAGCAAAACTAATGCCAAATGAGCTAATCTCTTATGGATCACTGAAAGTGGGACTTATCTATTTGTTATTATTAAAGAAATGTCATCTGGGGCAAAATAAGAAAAACCTGGCATGCACAGCTGAACTATGAAAATATTTCATAACTATGAACTTTTTTCATATATTTTATTACAGGTATCATCTAACCCAGCCCGTATTCCTTGATTTTATATAAAAGTGCTTTATGGCTGATCTCAAGCATTTTGGCGGCCTTGGAGCGGTTGCCGCTGGTGAGTTCAAGGGCCTTCTGAATAAGATTGTGTTCCAGGCGTCTGGATGCCTTTTTGATGGACAGGGTATGCTCTGGATCAGCTGATGAAGCAATGCCATGATCTGAGGTTATTGAAGATGGGAGCTCAGCGGGTGTAATCCACCTGCCCTTAGCAAGCAAAATTGCCCTCTCTATGAGATTTTCCAGTTCTCTGATATTTCCAGGCCAAGAGTATCCCATGAGCACAGGCATCGCCTCAGAGGAAAGCCCTTCTATATTTTTTTTCAATTTCTTATTGAAAATGTCAATAAAGTAGCCGATGAGAAGAGGGATGTCCCCCCGCCTTTCTCTCAGGGGAGGAAGATGAATGGTCATAACATTGATGCGGTAAAATAGATCCTCCCGGAATCTCTGCTCTCCAACCTCTTTGCTTAGATCTTTTGATGTTGCGGCGATGACCCTCACATCAATTTTTTTTGAGCCAACACCTCCTAATGGGGTTATTTCTTCTTCCTGTAGAACGCGTAATAGTTTCACCTGAAGAGATAAGGGCAGTTCTCCAATCTCGTCAAGAAATATGGTTCCTGCGTCTGCCTCCTCAAAATGACCTATCTTGTCTCTGGTAGCATCCGTAAACGCGCCTCTCTTATATCCAAATAATTCACTTTCAAGGAGGTTCTCAGGAATACCACCGCAGTTTATGCACACCATGGGGCCAGCAGACCTGTTTCCATTGTGATGGATGGCTCTTGCAATCAACTCCTTTCCGGTGCCGCTTTCTCCGGTGATAAGCACGGTGGTCTTATGGTCAGCAACGCTGCGGACTAGATCGAACACGCGGGCCATGGACTCACTTCGGGCCACGATATTTCCAAAAGAGTATTTTTGCTCGATCTTTCTTATTCTGTCTTGTAGCCTCAGATTCTCCTCTTTGAGTCGTTCTCGTTCTTCGGCCTTTTTTAATGTTAAAAGGACCTCATCCGTTTTAAATGGTTTACTAATATAGTCATAGGCCCCTAACTTCATAGCCTCAATTGCTGTATCTACGGTTCCATAGGCAGAGATCATAATAACCGGGGTGTCCTTTACCGTATCGGCCGCAGATTTTAAAAATGCCATGCCATCCATTCTGGGCATCTTTATATCGCAGAGGATAAAATGAAATCCACCACCTTCTAACGCTTCCAGGCCTTCTTGGCCATCTGCTACTGTTTTGACCTCATAGCCAGCCCTTTTCAGGAGTACCCCAAGCATATGCCTCATGTTGGCTTCATCTTCAATAATGAGGATCCGTTTCTTTGTCATGATAGTTCTCGTAGTTATTGTTCGGCCACTAAGACACGAAGTCACCAAGATTTAAACCTGGCTCTTTTCTCCTTTGTGTCTTGGTGAGTTAGTGGCCAAATAAAGCGGAAGTATAACGGTCAGTGTGGTACCCTCTCCCCTTTCACTTTTTGCCTTTATATCTCCCCCTGTTTCTTCAACAATTCTCAAACTAACTGAAAGGCCCAGTCCTGTGCCTTTTCCCGGCTCTTTTGTGGTATAAAACGGGTCAAAGATCTTGTTGATGTCTTCAGCAGGGATGCCCGGCCCATTATCGGTGAACTCTATTTGCACCCTGTTGCCATTTTCCCTTCTATCTGGTTGAGTTTCCGATACCATACTGGTCCTTATTGCTAACACCTTATTGTGTGATTCATCCTTTGGTTGATTGGCCTCCATGGCATCTATGGCATTCATTACGATATTCAAGAATACCTGTTTCAGCTTGTCCGGGTCAGCCAGGACAGTATCCTGAGCAGCCTGCTGATCCAGAACAACATTAATATCGGCCATCATCGGCTGAGGTTTTAGTATATCCAGCATATCAACAATAATTTGATGAACAGATACTGCCTTGACCTCTCCCTTTGATGGCCTGGAGAAGTCAAGAAGATTTCGGATAGTCCTATTTATCCTATCTATCTCCTTTTCAATTCGGCTAATAATGTCTCCTCTTTCTTGTCTCTTTAGGTCATTTCCTTTAAGAAGGCCTAGATAGCCAAGGACAATCCCTATGGGATTTCCAATCTCATGGGCAACGCCTGAGGCTAATCTACCGATCGAGGCCAATTTTTCGGATCTGATTATCTCTTCCTGGGCTTGTGTGAGCTCAAGATTGGCCTTTTCAAGAGAGGTTATGCCTGCCTGTAATTTCACCTTATTGTCTTCAAGGCCTCTCAGCATCATGTTTAAGGCCCTTGATAGTCTGCCAAATTCATCCTGTTCTGTATCGGAGGCAAGAAAAAATGTCTCCCCCTCTTTATATTCCTCGGCCCTTCTGACAAGGCGATTGATTGGCCTTATTATACTCCTGTGAAGGAGATAAAACCCAAATAGTGCCAGAAACAGGGTATTAAATAGGATGTAGAAGATAATAATTTTATGATAGGGATGACCCAAGGGGACATTGTAGAGGCGGATCATAACAATATCTAATAGTATCATGCCCAAGAGGAGGATGATCACCAAGATTGCAAAGATGCCTGCCTTTAGACCATATGCAGTTAGTTTCATAATGAGCGATATCTCTACCTATTAAATTTAATATACCAGTTTATTATTTCTGGGCCAAAAAATATATAGATAATAGAAGAAAGCGCGAGAAAGGGCCCAAAGGGTATCTTATATCTCAGCCCCTTCTTGTTTATTAACAGACTGCCGCCACCAATCAGGACTCCAATCAAGCTACTTGAAAAAAGTACAAAAGGTATTGCCTTCCATCCCAGCCACGCACCAATCATTGCAAGCAGTTTCACGTCCCCACCTCCCATCCCTTCCCGACCGGTTAACCATTTATATCCTGTGGCCACCAGTAGTAAAAAACTGCCTCCAATCAGGATTCCAAAAAGGGATTCAAGCCAAGACATCATGGGGATAAAAAAGGAGGCCCCTATCCCAAAAAAGATCCCCGGAATGGATATACTATCCGGTATGATTTGATAATCGAGATCAATGAATGTTATAATAACCAAGGCAGCAGAAAATAATAGAAAGAGCAAAGACTGTAGTGTCAGACCATACTTCACCAACAGGGCCAGGGAGAGTAAGCTGGATAATACCTCCACTACTGGATAGCGAAAAGAGATATGCCCTTTGCAGTGCCTGCATTTTCCTCTCAGAAGCAGATAACTTATAATAGGTATGTTATCATAAAATCTTATTGGCTCACTGCAATGGGGGCAATGGGAGGGGGGGGATAAAATCGATTCTCTTTTTGGCAATCTATAGATACAAACATTTAAAAAGCTTCCCAATATGGCGCCGAGGAAAAAGACAAATAGGAAAATCATGCTATCTTTATTGAGGGTTTACTCACATAAGTCCTGCCTTTAGAACAACGTAATATGATACGATAATCTGGACAAAAAAGCACACAAAGAGCTATAGCAAGGAGTAGAAACATGCTTTTATCTATCAATCCACACAATCCCCAGAACAGACTCATACGCAAGGTTGTTGAGATATTGGATCAAGGAGGCCTTATAATCTATCCTACGGACACCTTTTACGGTATCGGTTGTGATCTATTTAACAAAAAATCTATCAAACGCATATACCAGCTCAAAAGAAGGCCTCTGGCAAAACCATTTTCCTTTGTCTGTGCTGATTTAAAGGATATAAGCGTCTATGCCCAGGTTTCAAACCATGCCTACAGAATTATGAAAAGGTCGCTCCCTGGGCCGTATACCTTTGTATTAGAGGGAACCAGGTTGGTACCCAAGCTTATGCTCACAAGAAGAAGAACTGTGGGTATAAGGGTACCGAATAATAAAATCTGTTTAGCCATAGTAAAAGGTTTAGGGCGTCCCATTATTAGCACCAGTGTGCACCTTGATGAGCCTTCAGTAATCCATGATACCTATTCCTCTCTGGTTGAAATGGTCATTGATGGGGGAGTTATCTCGCATGAGCCTTCCACAGTGGTCTCCTTGATAGACGATAGACCGGAAGTGATTAGAGAAGGGAAAGGGGAAATCAATTTTATCTAATCGGATACGCTAAATTCTCCGTTCCATCTGTACTCAAAGAGTCCATAATGGCAATCAATTCGGTTGATAATAGAATCAATGAGATCCTTGAATAGCAGATCCCACAAGAAAGACCTCCTTTTCCTCTCAGGATAGATCAATTTCACCTCTCCCTTGATATGGGCCATCCTCTTAGCCAGATTAACAGCATCCCGGAAATTGCCAAGGCAATCCACCAGGCCTAACTCCTTTGCCTCTCTGCCTGAAAAGATCCTGCCATCAGCTATCTCAAGGACCTTTTCTCTGGGCAGATTCCTTCCCTTAGCGACAGCAGTTACAAATTGATTCCGTATATCTTCTAAGAGGTTCCTGAGTAACTCTTTTTCCCTATCTGTCATCTTTCGATTCGGCGAACCTATATCCTTGAACTCACCACTCTTAATCACCTGCATTTCTATCCCGATTTTTTTGAGAAGCTCCTCAACCCGGATGAACTCCATAAGTACCCCGATACTGCCAGTAAGGGTTCCAGGGTTAGCAATTATTGAATCGGCCGCAGATGCAATATAGTAAGCACCAGAGGCAGCCAAAGAGCCAAGAGAAGCAATCACCTTTTTGGTCTGAGTGGTTCGTTTTGTCTCACTATATATCTCTTGTGAGGGCCCCACTCCACCACCAGGCGAATTTATCCTCAGAATTATGACCTTAATCTGTTTATCCTTTCTAAAAGCTATCAACTGCTCTGTAATGGCATCTGCATCTTTGATTACACCATTGATGGGAACCACTCCTATTTTATTGCCAAATGATAGAGAGGGTGTTACATGAGAGAGAGAAAGAACGATAGCCATTGCTGTGCCAAAAAAGAGAATTGCCACCCCCAGTATAAGAAGGACTAATGTAATAGGGTTATCCTTTTTAAGCATAAGATTTTCGTCCTAGGTCTTCAGGGAAAAAATGGAAAAGGGATTATAAAGAGCCACCTACAATGGTGAGGTGTTACGAGGGCTCATTATCTTCGGTAGATTCTTTTTCCTCTGTTTCTGTTTCAACTGAATCGGTTTTCTGTGTGTCTTCCGTCTCTGAATTGTCTTCCCCTTTCTGAAGATTGAGGGTAGAATTGGCCTCTATCTTCTCTTTGATAAGCATCCCCACGTTGGAGGTGACCTCCTTCGTGCTGTCCTTGTAGTCCTCGTATATCTCTTTGAATTCCTTGTCCTGGAGTTTTTTTATGGAAAGAGCAATCTTTTTCTCCTCCTTAGAAATATTTACTACCAAGGCCTGAATAACATCATCGATCTGGAACTTCCCGAGAGGGGGCTTGGATTTACCTTTGCTTATTTCTGATGAATGAATAAGACCCTCGATCCCTTCCTCCAATTCTATAAATATACCAAAATCGGTTATATTGGTCACTTTTCCCGTAACCTTCGTGCCAGCCTTGAATTTTTCAGGGATCTCCTCCCAGGGGTTTTTGGTTAATTGCTTTATTCCCAATGAGAAGCGTTCATTGTCCTTATCAATAGACAAAACCTTTGCCTGTACTTCATCACCTTTTTTGTAGAGTTCAGATGGATGCTTGATCTTTCTGGTCCATGAGATATCAGAAATGTGAACAAGCCCATCAATTTCCTCATCAATGCCGATAAACAGACCAAAATCGGTAATATTTTTTATACGCCCTTCAATAATGGTACCTACAGGATATTTTTCTTCAATTAGATCCCAAGGGTTCGGTTTTATCTGTTTCATCCCCAATGAAACCCTCTTGTTTTCGGTATCCAGATTGAGTATTACCGCCTCAATCGTATCCCCAATGCTCACTATCTGGGAAGGGTGTCTGGTTTTTTTTGTCCAGGACATCTCTGATATATGAATCAAGGCCTCTACGCCCTCTTCTATCTCTATAAAGGCACCATAATCTGTGAGATTGACTACCTGCCCGCTGACTTTTGCGCCAACGGGGAATCTGTCAGGCGCATCGATCCAGGGATCGGTTTTGAGTTGTTTGAGCCCTAGGGAGACCCTCTCTTTGTCTCTATCGAAACTGATGACCTTAACTGTTATGTCATCTCCTATCCTGTACATTGAAGAGGGATGAGAAACCCTGCCCCAGGACATGTCCGTTATGTGAAGAAGCCCATCTATACCACCAAGGTCTACAAAGAGGCCGTAGTCAGTGATATTCTTGACTTTGCCCTGTAGGACTGACCCTTCCTTTATGAGAGAAAGTGTCTTGGCCTTCTGTTTCATTCGCTCGGATTCAAGAATGGCCCTTCGAGAGACAATTATATTGTTTCGTCTCTTGTTATACTTTAAAATTTTGAGCTTTATCACCTGGCCTACCAAGGAATCAAGATCCCTGATAGGGTGGAGATCGATCTGGGAGCCGGGTAAAAATGCAGGAAGACCTATGTCTACTGAGAGGCCTCCTTTAACTCTGAAGACTACCTTTCCCTCAATGGTACCATCGTTGTTGTAAACATCCCTGATATGATCCCAAACCTTTATTTTTTTGGCCTTTTCCATAGAAAGAATTACAAGGCCCTCATCATTCTCTTTTCTTTCCAATACCACATCAACCTTATCCCCTGCTTTGGCTGTTATGTTTCCATCTGAATCCTTAAATTCGCTGATGGGGATTACACCTTCTGATTTATAACCAATGTCTACCAGCACATAGTCTTCCTCTATCTGGACAATCTTTCCTGTAATCAGCTCTCCTTCCTGAATTTGCCTCAGGCTCCGTTCATACATTTCTTCCATATTGATTCCTGAATCTTCCTTCTTGTTACTGTCAGCATCGAGATTATCAGGATTTTCCTCGTGAGACTCTTGCGTCCCTGACTCTACTGTTTTCTCCTGGAGATCTTTATTTTCTTCTCTTGTTTCGCCTGTTTGTTCACCCATTAACCTTTAACCCCCTCATAAGATTTTTTTATTTACACACTGATTGTTTCCTAACAAAATTTTTATTAAAATTCAAGTATTTATTTTTCCTTTTAAGTGCAGATGTGGGTGCTGTCAATAGTTCGCTGTTCCGCTGCAGGCAGACCTATTGCATTTCTATTTGTAACCAGTTAATATAACACATAAATATTCGTATCGTTGTTGCTGTTTACTTGAATCAATTGATTTCCTGATTCCTCTCAATCCGCGGTGGAACAGCTATCAACGGACATTACTCATGTATGTCCATCTCCTTGATTATTCTTTCAACAACCTGATTAGGATTTAATTTCGTGGTATCAATTATCTTTGCATCTTTGGCTGGTCTTAGTGGAGATAGGGGTCGATTCATATCCTGATAATCTCTCTTGATAAGATCTTCCTTAACCTTTTCCCTTGAAACAGATTCTCCTTTTTCTTGCCTTTCCTGGAATCTCCGATTCACCCTTTCCTGTAATGATGCATCAAGATAAAATTTGTGCTTAGCTTTTGGAAAGACAACTGTTCCCATGTCCCGACCTTCTGCCACCAATGGACCTTGAGAACCGATTCTTCTCTGAAGCCTGGTCATTACCTTCCTGACAGTATCAATTGCCGACACACCTGATGCCATCAAATCTATACAAGGCTCCCTAATAGCATTTGTCACATCCTCTTTTCCCAGACAGACCTTTATTGAATCACCTTCATGGATAAATCTTATATCGAGGCTGTTACATATTTTGGTTACCTCCTCTTGGTTTTGCAACGCTATGTCGGCCCTCCAGATAGCAAGCCCAACAGCCCTGTACATTGCCCCTGTATCGAGATAATGATACCGTAGTGTTTTAGCCAGGAGTCGACTAACAGTGCTCTTTCCAGACCCTGTTGGTCCATCTATGGTTATTACGTAAGTCAATTTACGAGAGGATCTTCTCCAGGGTTTTTATAAATCTCTTATTCTCTTCCGGTAGACCTACATTTATTCTGATGTAGTCTTTCAATCCAAAGCTTTCCATAGACCTCACAATGACACCTTCCCTGAGCATGCGCTGGTATGTTTCTTGTGCGCCGAGTGGAGTCTTAATCAGGAAAAAATTTGTCTGAGTAGGCACATATTCAACACCCATCCGCCCTAATCGGGAATGAAGGAATTCAAGGCCATCCCTAATAAGGGCAAGTGTTTTTTCCACAAACTCATCATCATCAAGGGCAGCTAAGGCTCCGACCTGGGCCAGATAATTTGCATTAAAGGGCTGTCTGACAAGGTTCATGCCATCTATTATCATCTCAGAGGCAAATCCATAACCAATCCTGAGCCCGGCTAATCCATAGGCCTTTGAAAATGTTCGGAGAACCACTAAGGGTGGATATGACTCTAGTAATTCCAGGGCGCTTGCAATGTTTGGATCTGTGGCAAATTCAATATAGGCCTCATCCAAAACCACTATCACATCCGAGGGAAGGGAATGCAAAAAACGGGAGATTTCCCCCTTTTTAAGGGCCTTTCCTGTTGGGTTGTTCGGGTTACTTATAAAGATGATCTTGGTTTTGGAGGAAACTGCCTTGAGGATAGCTGGCAAATCAATGGAGAAATCTGATAAGGGCACCGTAACTACACTTCCCGCAAAACTTTCAACAACCTTTTCATATAGTAAGAAAGTAGGCAGGGGAAGTATAACCTCCTCATCAGGTGAAAGAAAAATATGCACAACCAACCTTATTATCTCGTTTGACCCATTGCCTACAATGATCTTGCCCATTGGCAGTCCGAACTTCTTTGCCAGTTTCTGTCTCAGATAGTAGCAACTGCCATCAGGATACCGATGGATATTATTAAGGTTTCCATTAATAGCCCTGATAGCCTTGGGTGAGGGGCCTAAGGGGTTTTCATTTGAGGCGAGCTTTATAGAATCAGCGATTCCCGATTCTCTCTCAAGCTCCTCTATCGGTTTACCCGGTGGATAAGGGGTCAGGTTTTTAATGCATTTCCTCATTAATTTTTTCATATGGAATCACCCTCTTTTTCATCTTTCAGAAATCTGGAAACCCGTCTTATCCCATCACAATCGTTCTTCTCCACATCCTCCCCTGGATATCCCGCGGGATCGCCTTGAGGAAATTGCCCCATCCCTGTGAAAAGGATGCTGGGTAAAGGCCTTTCACAATGGGTCTCCAAATTTGTGTTTATAAAGGAAACAGGAGGAAAAGTAAACCCTGTTAGGCTTTGCACAGGGAAACGAAAGATAGATATGAGGAGGGTGGAAATTATTTCAGAATTCTCAGGATCTGTTTAAGTTCTTCTTTGATTTCCTTTAAAAGACTATCAGGTGACATAGCGCTCCCTTTCTTTACAGCCTTGAGTCTCTTCCTTACGCCTTCTATTGTGAGCTTCTCTTCATAGAGGAGCTTTTTTATCTCTCTGATAGTTTCAATATCCTCGCGTTGATAGATCCTCTGTCTTGAATCTGCCCTCTTAGGCCTAAGGGTGGGAAACTCTGTCTCCCAGTAGCGAAGAACATAGGGCTTTACCCCAATTATCCGGCTTACCTCACCGATCCTGAAAAAACGTTTGTTATCCGGAATGTACATTTTTTGGGCCCTCTCTCAGCCTTCCACCTGTCTGCCGGCGAATTTCCCCTATTACCTCCTCGTGAATTTTATTTACCTCATCGTCTGTCAACGTCTTTTCCTTTGACCTGTAGTTTACCCTTACAGCCAGTGCCTTGTCTTGAGGGGCAATTTGTTTACCCTGGTAAACATCAAATATATCAACAGATTCAACCAGATCTCTTCCCATTTCTTTTACAATGTTTATAAGCATGGCAGTCTCCGTGGAGCGATTAACTATGATAGAGATATCCCTTCTCACTGAGGGGTATTTGGCTAAGGGCGCAAATCTTTTTTCCCAGACAACTAGGGATAAAAGAGGTTTAATATAAAGCTCAAGGATATAGGCATTTCTCTCAAGCCCATAGCCCTCCATAGCTCCTTTTGAGATCTTACCAATAGCCCCTATCTCAGAGCCGGAGCAGAGAATTCGGCCGTATTCAGTGGGATCTAGTCCTTCTTTTGGACTACTCCTTTTGTACTCGCAGTCCTCAATACCAAGTTCCTCCAGGATATTTTCTGCGATACCCTTGATATCAAAAAAATCAGCCTCTCGCCCTTCCTGATACCACTCTACTGTGGATCCCATCCCAGTGATGAGGGCAGCGAGAACTTGCTTTTCTTGAGGCAAATCACCATTCCCCTTGATATATATCCTTCCCCACTCAAAGATCCGCAGATCATTCTGGCCTCGCAACGAATTCAAGCGAACCGTAGAAAGCAGACCAGGAATGAAGGAAGTCCTCATAACAGATTGATCTTGGGAAAGGGGATTTGAGAGCCTTACGAAGGATCTCAGATCACTGTTCTCTCCTGCTCCTAGTATGTCAGCAGATTGTGGAGAGATGAAGCTGTAGGTAATAATTTCTGTAAAACCCATGCCAACCAACATGGCCTTGATTCGGTCTCTGAGGGCAAGTTCAGAAATATCCTCTTGTGTTGGCCTGATGGCCGGAAGGCTCACCGGTATGTTGTTGTAGCCAACCAGGCGCGCAACCTCCTCAATGAGATCAGCCTCTCTGGTCATATCCACCCTGAAAGAAGGTGGGCAAACCTCCATTCTGTTTTGATCAACGACCTCTATAGCCATACTAAGGGAGGAAAGATGATCAGCCATCTGTTCTATACTTATATTGGTTCCCAAGATTTCATTGGCTCTATTAACGCGCAAGATAATCTTTGAGGGAGACCATGGCTCTGGGTAACAGTCTATGATTCCCTTGGCAATATCGCCCCCGGCCAATTGTTGAATAAGCATAAGTGATCTCTTTAAGGCAAGGTCAGTTCCTTCGATATCAATACCCCTCTCAAAGCGATACGAGGCCTCTGTGGCGAGGGAAAGTCTTTTTGACGAACGGCTGATCGTAATGGGATCAAAGTAGGCACTTTCTATGAGTACAGTAGTAGTGTTCTCTGTTATCTCTGAGTTAAGGCCTCCCATTATCCCTGCTAAGGCCACCGGTTCTTTTCCGTCACATATCATCAAGGTCTGATTATCCAGATACCAGGTCTGATCATCCAAGGTGGTAAAGATCTGACCCTGTTCTGCCCTTTTGACCACTATTTTTCTGTCCCCAAGGCGGTGGTAATCAAAGGCATGCAAGGGTTGCCCAAACTCCATAAGAACATAGTTCGTGATATCCACCACATTATTGATTGATCTGATTCCAGAAACATGGAGCCGGTACCTCATCCAAAATGGAGACGGGCCGATTTTTACGTGCTCTACCAAACCGGCTGTGTACCTAGGACATCCATTGCTGTCAAGGACAATCACATTAGCCAGATCTTCAATCAGTTTGTCACTTTCTTCGGTTTGGATCTCTGGTCTTGTGATCTTTTTCTTGGTCAATGCCCCTATCTCCCTTGCGATACCCAGTATAGACGCACAATCAACCCGGTTTGGAGTCAGGGTAACGTCCAGAATCCAGTCTTCCAGATCCATGGCTTCGGTAAGAGATTTGCCAGGTGTGAGATTATCAGGGAGGATCATGATACCGGTATGATCATCTGTCAGGCCCATCTCATCTTCAGCCAAGAGCATCCCTTGGGATATTTCACCCCGTATCTTGCTCTCCTTGATGGGGGTGCCGTCTGGAAGCGCGGTCCCTGGCAAGGCCAGGGGTACAAGATCATCTTTATTAATATTTGTAGCGCCACAGACCACAGATACTGTTTCTGTCCCAGCATTTACCTGACAGATGGATAGCCGGTCAGCCCGAGGATGGGGTTTGATATCGAGAATCCTGGACACTTTAAAATCATTGAGGTTTTGAGCTCTCTGTTCAAGGCCTTCAACCTCAAGACCTGCCATAGTAAGAATTTCTGCTACCTCAGCTGGTGTTTGATCAATATCTACAAATTCTTTCAGCCAATTAAGACTAACCCGCATTTCGGAAATACCGTAACATTTTATGAATTTAAAAAAATTGTTGCGAAATACCTGAATTTATAAGTGCCCGCCCATCTCGTCCCGCAGAGCGGGACGGGCAGGCCTAAAGTGATCTAAAATGTCTGAAACTAGTATCTGATAACCAATAATGAGTAACTATCTCCTAAAACTGCTGTAAGAACCTGATGTCGTTTTCAAAAAAGAGCCTGATGTCATCCAGGCCAGATTTAAGCATTGCGATCCTTTCTACTCCTATACCAAATGCAAAACCAGAGATGCTCTCCGGGTCATAACCAACGATCTTGAAAACCTCTGGATCAACCATGCCGGAGCCAAGAATCTCTAACCAGCCAGTATAAGCGCAGGTTCGACAACCATCTCCTTTGCAAATGACGCACTGAATATCAACCTCTGCACTGGGTTCAGTGAAAGGAAAGAAGCCCGGCCTGAATCGAAGTTTGGTATCACGAGCAAACATCTGATGGACAAAGGCGGTAAGTGTCCCCTTGAGATCGCCAAAGGAAACCCCTTTATCTACCAACAGCCCCTCTACCTGATGGAACATGGGGGTATGACTGATATCTGAATCCGGGCGGTAGACCTTTCCTGGGGCCACTATGCTTACCGGTGGCGATTGTTTTTCCATTATCCTGATCTGCATTGGAGAGGTATGGGTTCTCAATACCACGTTATCAGAGATGTAGAAGGTGTCCTGTATATCCCTGGCAGGATGATCCTTTGGCATATTTAGGGCCTCGAAGTTGTAATAGTCAAGTTCCACCTCAGGCCCTTCTACAACCTTGAAACCTAAGGTTGAAAAGATGGTACATATCTCTTCTGTTGTCTGGGTAATAGGATGTAGATGGCCTCGTGGGGTTCGTCTTCCAGGGAGGGTTACATCCAGAGTTGATACCTCTTCCCCCTCTTTCGTAGATAGAGAAGCAGATACTGACTGGAATTTCTTAGTGAGTTTCTCTTTTACCTGGTTTGCAAGCCTGCCTATCGCAGGCCTTTCTTGTTTTGGCAATTCTGCCAGTCTCTTCAGAAGAAGGGTAAGATGACCTTTCCTGCCAAGATACCGCTGCCTTAATGTTTCTATATCAGCGCTTTTTTCAACTGACTCCAGCTCTCTTAAGGCCCTTGTTCGCAAATCAAGGAACTCATCCTTCAATCTAGAATCCCCTCTTAGGTTTATCACCCTACCATCCTGGTTATCTCTGAAAACCCTTCAGGATCGCTGACAGCCATTTCGGCCAGGATCTTTCTGTCTAATGCAATGCCTGCCTTTTGCAGTCCCATGATCAATCTGCTATAGGAAAGCCCATTTTCTCGAGCGGCTGCATTAATCCTGACTATCCAGAGCCTCCTAAAGTCGCCCTTTCGCTTTTTCCTGTCCCGGTAGGCATATTGTCTGGATCTCATGACAGCCACCGCAGCGGTCCTTAAGAGTTTACTCCTGCCACCCCTGTATCCTTTGGCCTCCTTAAGGATCTTTTTCCTTCTTCTTCTTGATTGCGGGGCATTTGTTACTCTCGCCATATCTAATACCTCATAGTTGAAAGTGCTTAAAGTACCTAAAGTTAGTAGTTATTTCCAAATGGAGAGGGAGCTGAAAATTAAAGATTAAGAAGCGCAGGCACTTTGGGCTCGATTTTAACTTTAGTTCATTTTAGCTCACTTTTCACGTTAGCCACTTCTTTAATAAGGAAGCAACCGTGCCACCTTCTTTATATCTGTTTTATCGAGTTCGGTGGGTTTTCTTAGGTTTCTTTTCCTCTTAGATGACTTTTTTGTCATAATGTGGCTTGCAAAGGCCCTGTTTCTGAACAGCCTTCCACTGCCAGTCCTCTTAAACCTCTTTAACGCACCCTTTTTGGTCTTTATCTTCGGCATGATGGTTACCTATTTTGGCACAACGAGCATGGATATATCTTTTCCCTGCATCTTATTGGGAGCTACCTCTACAAGCCCAATGTCTTCAATCTTTTTGATCACCTCCTGGAGCAGATTGAGGCCCAGATCGGTATGGGATTTTTCCCTGCCCCTGAATATCACAGAAACCCTTACCTTGTCCCCCTGAGCCAGAAATGTTCTTATCTTATTTATCTTCACACCTACGTCATGTTCTTGAATCAAGGGTCTGAGCTTGATCTCTTTGAGGCGACTTGCTCTCGATTTGGCTTTTCCTTTCTTGGTTTTTTCGTACCTCAGTTTACCATAATCCATGATGCGGCAGACAGGAGGATCTGCATTGGGGGCTACCTCAACCAGATCCAGACCATTTTCTCTGGCCGCGAGCAAGGCCTCATCAATGGAGACGATGCCAATCTGCCTTCCATCTCCTGAGATCAACCTGACTGTCTTGGTCCTGATTTGCTCGTTGACCCTTACGTCCAGTTTTTTGCCAATAATTACCTCCTCTTTTCTGATTCATCCCTTATTCTGTCTATTAATTCCTTTGGCCGCATAGGCGGAAGATTGCGCCCATCCCTGAGTCTAATGGTTACACTACCATTTTGCATCTCTTTGTCTCCGATAACCACCATGTAAGGGATTTTTTTTATCTGGGCCTCCCTGACCTTAAAGCTGAGTTTTTCATTTCTGAAGTCTTTCTCTACCCTGATTCCTGCCCCAGATATGGTTTTCAGTAAGTCTTCCCCGTAGGGGATGTTTCGATCGGTGATGGTAAGAACAATCGCCTGAACTGGTGCAAGCCATAGAGGGAAGACTCCGCCATAATGCTCGATGAGGACGCCAAAGAAGCGCTCCAGGGAGCCAAGAAGAGCCCGATGCACCATGTAAGGTCTGTGTTCCTGACCATCCCTGCCGATGAATGTCATGTCAAAGCGCTCCGGCAGGTTAAAGTCGAACTGGATGGTTGTACACTGCCAGGCGCGACCCAAGGCATCCTTGATCTTTATGTCAATCTTGGGCCCGTAGAAGACCGCCTCGCCTTCTTCCCGCTTGCAGGATAGTTCCCTCCGCTCCAGGGCCTTGAGTAGAGATCCCTCGGCCATCTCCCACATATCATCGTCGCCGATATACTTCTCCTTTCGCTCCGGGTCACGGACGGATAGTATTATATCGTACTCAAAGAAGCCAAAGGAGCGTAGGAGATGGAGGGTCAGGTCCAGGCAGCTCAGGACCTCATCCTCAATCTGGTCGGGGCGACAGAAAATGTGGGCGTCGTCCTGTGTGAAGCCTCGTACCCGCAGCAGGCCGTGCAAAACGCCAGAACGTTCATAACGGTAGACCGTGCCCATTTCAGCCCAGCGGAGGGGCAGTTCTCGGTAGCTTCGGATCCGGCTGCGGTAGATCATGATGTGGAAAGGGCAGTTCATCGGCTTGATAAAAAACTCATGGCCCTCGATGTCTATGGGTGAGTACATGTTCTCCTGGTAAAAGTCCAGGTGCCCACTGGTCTTCCACAGCTCTGCCCGGCCGATATGAGGCGAGTAAACTATCTCGTAGCCGGCATTATAATGCTCTTGGCGCCAAAAATCCTCGATGATGGTGCGTATTGTTCCCCCTTTTGGGTGCCATAGGATCAAGCCCGCTCCCAGGTCCTCATGGATGCTGAACAGGTCCAGCTCCCGGCCCAACTTACGATGGTCTCTTTTTTTTGCCTCCTCAAGGTTCTTTAGGTGTGTGTCAAGGGATCCCTGGTCAGCAAATGCAACACCGTAGATCCTGCTCAACATGGCCTTACGTTCATCTCCTCTCCAGTATGCCCCTGCAACATTGGTGAGATGAAATGCCTTTATTCTTCCTGTTGAGGGGAGATGGGGGCCCCTACACAGATCTGTGAAATTTCCCTGTTTGTATATGGTAACCTTTTCCTCTGAGAGGTCCTCAATCAGTTCGACCTTGTAGTCCTCATTCTGGGATCTAAAGAATGAAATTGCCTCACCGCTTGGAATCTCGCTTCTGATAAAGGGAAGATCCTCCTCTATTATCTCGGCCATCCTTTTTTCAATCTTGGGCAGATCCTTGGCCTCAAATGGCCTTTCATAGTCAAAATCATAGTAGAAACCATTTTTAATAGCCGGGCCTATTGATACCTTTGTCCCAGGGAAGAGATCTCTCACTGCCTGGGCCATAACATGGGCCGCACTGTGCCTTAGTATTTGCAAACCCTCTTGGGAATCTGTGTAAACAGGCTCGAGTTCCGCTGATGAGTTGATCTCTGTTGAGAGGTCTTTGATCTCACCATTTATCTTGATAGCTGCCATCTTCTCTATGTTATCTATGCCTAGATCCTTTAATGCTTTAAGGCCATTAAGGCCTTGAGCAGGGATCTCAACAGGAGAAGAGCCTTTTACAGTTACTGTTACCTTTTTTCCCATGGGTTACTACCTGGAAAACAAGGCACCTAAGGTAAAATAGTACTTAGATGCCTTATTGTGCCTGAGCATGCATTGGTTAAGGCTATCATCTTTACTCATTTTGTTGCAAGTCTTTATTTTGATAATGTCTGTGGCCCCTTGTTCCGCGGATCAGTTGTATTTATTCCTGAGCAAACAGCTTGATACCCTCTTTATAGAGATCATTTCCTTTGGTGTCGTTGATTACTATTACGGGAAAATCCTCCACCTCTAATATCCTGATTGCCTCAGGTCCCAAATCAGGGTAGGCAACAATTTCAGCCTTTTTAATTCTTTTCGCGATGAGAGCTCCTGCTCCACCAGTGGCGCCAAAATATACCGCCTTGAATCTCTTCATGGCTTCAATAACAGCATTGGAGCGATTTCCTTTACCAATCATGCCTTTCAATCCAAGCTCAATCAATTTTGGGGAATAAAGATCCATCCTGTAACTGGTAGTTGGTCCGGCAGAGCCGATGGGTTTTCCAGGCTTTGCTGGTGTAGGCCCGACATAGTAAATTACCTGGCCTTTGATATCAATGGGGAGCTTTTTACCCTCTCTGATGAGCTCAAAGAGCCTCTTATGTGCGGCATCCCTTCCGGTTAGGAGAACCCCGTTTAATAATACCCTATCCCCAGTATGTATATTCTCCACATCTTCAGTTGACAACGGAGTCGTTAGTCTTATTTGTTTGGACATCCTCTCCTCCAGCCTCTATATATTTGATACCTGAAACTTGATATTTCCTATTGCGTACTGTGTGTGTTTATCCAGTTTCAAGTTTCCAGTTTCGATTTCCAGATATTAAATAACTGCCTCTTTGTGCCTGGCTGCATGACATTGGATGTTGACTGCTACAGGCAGACTTGCAATATGGCATGGTTCAATTTCCAAAAAGACATCAAGTGAGGAAATATTTCCTCCATATCCCATGGCGCCGATCCCCAATCTATTGATTCTCGCTAAGATCTCCTCCTCGATCTTTGCCAACTCCGGATCAGGATTTCTATCTCCTATTTTTCTTAGGAGTGCCTTTTTGGCTAAGATTGCGGATCTTTCAAAGGTTCCTCCAACCCCAATGCCGACAATAGTCGGTGGGCAAGGATTGGAACCAGACTCTTTTACCCTGTTTACTACAAAGTCTTTAATCCCCTCGACACCTACTGCCGGGGTAAGCATATCAACCCTACTCATATTCTCGCTGCCTCCTCCCTTAGGGGCAAACATGATTTTCAACTTATCTCCCGGGACTATTTGAAGATGTATAATAGCCGGGGTATTGTCACCTGTATTTTTTCTGGTAATAGGATGGCATGCCGATTTTCTTAGATAACCTTCTGTGTACCCTTGCCTTACTCCCTCGTTGATTGCCTCTTCTAGATCACCGCCCGTGATGTGGACATCCTGACCAATCTCTATGAACACGACAGCGAGCCCGCAATCCTGGCATAGAGGAACCTTCTCTTTCCGAGCGATCCCGGCATTCTCTATCAGTTCCTTAAGGACCTCTCTTCCTATCCCAGAGTCTTCTTTTTCTATAGCCTGGTGAAAGGCAAAAAGGACATCATCCCCAAGATAGTAATTTGCATCTATGCACAAGTTCCTGACTACCTTGATGATCTCATTAGTAGAAATCTCTCTAATCATGTTTGTCTCCTAAATTCATGGGCTGGTTGCGATGAATCTAAGGCGATGTTGAAAGTGAAAATAGGCTATTTACGGGGGATTCTTAACTGCCAAAGCCTCCTCATCTCCATTATTTCATGCCTTCCAGCTATTCCCCAGATATTGATCAAGGATGGCCTTTCGTCCTTCTTTTTCTTATGGCCCTCTTTTTTTTCAAGATCCGAGCCCTTTTCAGTGGATTCACCTGGCTTTACATCCCCCTCTTCCACCATAATTATTCTCCTTTCCTTCGAACCTAAACTGGAATATTCCCATGCTTCTTTGCGGGCCTTGTTTCCCTTTTTGTAGTGAGAATCTCAAAGGCATTTATGATCCGGGGCCTTGTATCCCGTGGCAGGATAACTGCATCTACAAATCCCCGTGAGGCGGCGATGTATGGATTGGAAAAAAGGCCCTGATACTCGGTAATCTTCTCTTGCCTCTTTGCTGTAGGATCGGATGCTTCCTTGATCTCCCTTCGATGAATAATCTCAGCCGCTCCTTCAGCCCCCATTACCGCAATCTCCGCTGTAGGCCAGGCAAGGACATAGTCACTGCCTAAAGGCTTACCGCACATAGCGAGATATGATCCTCCATAATCTTTCCTGGTTATCAAGGTTACCTTTGGCACAGTTGCCTCACTATAACACCATAGAAGTTTGGCGCCATGCCTTATAATACCTCCCCATTCCTGGTTACTTCCGGGTAAATAACCAGGTACATCGACTAAGGTGAGGAGGGGAATATTAAAGGCATCACAGAACCTGATGAACCTGGTTGCTTTGTCTGAGGCATTGATATCAAGGCAGCCAGCCAGGAATCTTGGTTGATTTGCAATGACCCCCACGGTTTTTCCATTGAATCTGGCAAAACAGATTATCATATTCCTGGCATAATGCTCATGTGGTTCAAAGAACTGACCCTTATCCACTACGGAGCAAATAATGTCTTTCATATCATAATAGGCCCTCGGGTTATCAGGTATGACGGTATCGAGCATTGGATCTGTCCTATCAGGTTCATCTCCTAAATCCAGCACCGGGGGGTCTTCCATATTATTTGAGGGCAGATAGGTGAGCAAGCCCTTAATCCTTTCTATACATTGGGCATCGCTATCGCATGCAAAATGGGCGACACCGCTTTTGGCATTGTGGGTCATCGCTCCTCCCAAATCCTCAGGGCTTATCTCCTCGCCTATAGTTGCCTTGATTACCGCTGGACCGGTAATAAACATATAGCTGCTTTTCTTTGTCATAAATACCCAATCGGTCATAGCCGGGGAATATACAGCGCCGCCAGCGGTAGGGCCCATAATGGCTGAGATTTGAGGAATCACCCCAGATGCACACGAGTTCCTGTAAAATATCTCACCATAGCCAGAAAGGGAATCTACCCCTTCCTGTATCCTGGCCCCTCCTGAATCATTGAAACCAACAATAGGAGCCCCGGTCCTGAGAGCCAGATCCATAACCTTACATATCTTCTTGGCATGCATCTCTCCCAAGGTACCGGCTACAGAGGTGAAATCCTGGGAAAATGCGTACACCAGCCTTCCATTTACAGTACCATGGCCAGTGATTACCCCTTCTCCAGGAATAAATGTTTCAGCCATATCAAAGTCGGTGCACCGGTGTCTGACAAACATATCAAGCTCCCGAAAACTGCCATGATCAAAGAGTAGATCCAGTCTTTCCCTCGCGGTGAGTTTACCTTTATCATGCTGCTTCTGGATCCCCTTTGATCCCCCCATGGCAAGCTCTTTTTCTTCCCTCTCTTTTAACTCTTTCAGCTTACTTGCAGTAGTACCCATCAAGCCCTCCTTTCCATAAAAGCTAACTCTTTATCCAAAAACACCAGATGACATAGCATTAAAAAAATATATCGGAATTTCTACAACTTATTGAAATTGAAAGAATTTCTTGAGGTCGTTGCGTATTGCCTCGCACTATTCCAGTTTCCCAGAACCCATTATTCCATTGTTCCAATATTCTCCCCGCGCGAGCGCGGGGATGAGCGAAGCGAACAAACTTTTGCCTTCATCATGTGAGGGACGCGCCAAATGAAGTAAAGAGAGTTAGTCCGCAACTCAAGCCCTATTGAGTAAGGCTAAAAGCTTATTCCACAGGGCGAAAAATCTGAAGCTACGCAAAGGTCTCTCTATTTTGGCACAACGAGCATGGATATATCTTTTCCCTGCATCTTATTGGGAGCTACCTCTACAAGCCCAATGTCTTCAATCTTTTTGATCACCTCCTGGAGCAGATTGAGGCCCAGATCGGTATGGGATTTTTCCCTGCCCCTGAATATCACAGAAACCCTTACCTTGTCCCCCTGAGCCAGAAATGTTCTTATCTTATTTATCTTCACACCTACGTCATGTTCTTGAATCAAGGGTCTGAGCTTGATCTCTTTGAGGCGACTTGCTCTCGATTTGGCTTTTCCTTTCTTGGTTTTTTCGTACCTCAGTTTACCATAATCCATGATGCGGCAGACAGGAGGATCTGCATTGGGGGCTACCTCAACCAGATCCAGACCATTTTCTCTGGCCGCGAGCAAGGCCTCATCAATGGAGACGATGCCAATCTGCCTTCCATCTCCTGAGATCAACCTGACTGTCTTGGTCCTGATTTGCTCGTTGACCCTTACGTCCAGTTTTTTGCCAATAATTACCTCCCTTAAAGAAATGCCTAAACTGAATTAAAGTGCCCAAAATGCCTAAAGTTCAAATGTGAGCCTTACACAACCCTATCTGTAACTTTAGTTCACTTTAGGCACTTTAGGCACTTACCATAGCTACTGTTCCTAAAACCTACCTTCCTTCCCAAGGGCAAGAAAATGGGATACATCTATATCTTTTGGGCACACAAAGGAACAGGACTTGGATGTATGACACCGATAGACACCATCCTCACTGCACAAGATATCCATCCTCTCGTCTTTTGCCGTTTCCCTCGGATCCATAAGGCGAACTATGTTGGCCATGGTAGCATTTGGGCCGAGGAAGTGGTGATGGCTGCTGATACAGGCAGTTGCACAGCAGAAGCAGTTAATACACTGGGTAGCTTCAACATAGACCTCAAGGGTTTCAGGGGAAATGCGGTATTCATCCCCTTCAGGGCAGGGAGGGGCGGGCTTGATGAGATAGGGTTTTGCTTCATGAACCCTATCATAGGCCTTTTCCAGATCCACAACCAAATCCCTCAAAACCGGGGCGATGGTTAAAGGCCTTAATCTGAAGGTATGGGTATTGAATTGTTGTACCGCCTCTCTGACTAAGAGCTCACAGGCAAGAAGGGGCTTTCCGTTCACGATTATCCCACAACTGCCACATTGGGCATGTTCACACGAAGAGGCCCAGGCCAGGGTCGGATCCTGTTCATCATTAATCTTACGCAAAACATCTACAAACCGAAGAATGCCGCTGGCCTCCACCTGGTAAGCCTGTATCCATGACAGCTTGGTATCGGGATCGTACCTGTTGATCGCTAATGTGATAGTATAGGGTTTAGACATCGGAGCCCTCTTCATAAAAGATCAATATTCTCTCTTAATATAGTCAAACAATTCGTAATGTTCCCCTTTGGCCTCAAAGATACTCGTATCTATTGGTCTTTTGCCAAGGATAATCTTATCAAATTCAGGCATAAAAACAAGGGTATGATAATTAAACTCATTGCTCCTTGTCGGATAATCTTCTCTGAAATGGGCGCCCCTTGACTCCTTCCTCGCTAATGCTCCCTGGGCGATGACCATAGAGACAGTTATCAGATTATTAAGTTCCCAGATCTGCCAGAGATCCTGATTTGCTCTCAGGGATGTCATGCCCACTGTTATATGCATTGCTTTTTCCTTTAATTCTCTCAGGCTTTCTATGGCTTCCAGCAAGGATTTTTCCGTCCTGAATATGCCCACCTTATCCATCATGAGATTCCGCAACGTATCCCTGATCTGGGCATATTTTTCCTTTCCCTGGGCATTAAGATAGGTGGAAAATTGGTCAAAAACGATATGGCCGGCCTCAGGAGGGGGTGCTTCTGGATCTTTGGCATCTTTAAGATATTCAACAGCCCTCTCCCCGGTAACCTTGCCCATGGTTATCAACTCCAATAGGGAGTTTGTTCCAAGCCTGTTGAGGCCATGCAGGGACGCAGCAGCAAGCTCTCCGCAGGCAAAAAGCCCAGGCACAATAGCTTGTTGAGTGTCGCTTTGAACCTCGCCAAATTCATTGGTGGGTATCCCCCCCATCTGATAGTGGGCTGTTGGGGTGACAGGGCACAGATCTTTTTCCGGGTCAACGCCCACAAATCGTTTAAAGAAGGAACATACCTCCTGAATCTTTTTCTCGTGAACCTCTTTAGGAAGGTGTCTCAAATCCAGCCACACATGTGGTGCATTATGACCTTCGTGAAAAAGACCTCTTCCTTGCCTCATCTCTTGGACAATTGCCCGTGAGATAAGATCCCTGGGGGCAAGATCCTTGGCCGTGGGTGCATAGCGCTCCATAAAGGGTTCCTCGTCCTTATTCCTGAGGATAGCACCCTCTCCCCTTAGTGCTTCACTGGCCAGTATGCCAGGGCCCACGATCCCTGTGGGGTGGAACTGAACTGCCTCGAGGTCCATCACCGGAAGGCCTGCATGAAGGGCAATGGCAAGGCCATCACCAGTATTTCCTCGACAATTGCTACTGACCTGATACATTCTGGTATTACCACCTGTGGCCACGATTGTTGCCTTTGCCAGAATGGCCATAAATTTACCCTCAGGAAACCTGAAGATAACGGCACCAATACATATACCATCCTTGAGGAGTATTTCTGTTGCTATACACTGACCAATAAAGGCGACACCGTATTTAAGGGATTCATTCCAGACGGTGTCCATAATGCCCTTTCCAGTTCTTGATGCCTCGTAACAGGCCCTAAAGGCCTTTGTCTCACCAAAGTTCAACATATGGCCGCCAAAGGGTCTTTTTGCAATTCTCTTCTCCTCTGTACGACTGAAATGCATGCCATGTCTCTCGAGCCAGACCACCTCTTCCCAGCCCATATCGCAGATCTTCTTGATCACATTTTGGTCGGCAGAACAATCTGAACCCTTCCAGGTATCAAAGATATGAAATATCGGTCGGTCTTCCGGGTCTTTTGGATCAACTGCGGCCATGCCTCCCTGGGCGGTGGTTGTATGGGACTTTTGGGGGCTGACAACCTTTGTAAGTGCTATTATCTTTGTCCCCGGTCTCTGCTCGGCGATGTGAGCGGCAGCCCTCAGGCCTGCCCCACCAGCGCCAATAACCAGGACATCACACCGTAGGGTAGAATCTATAGTCAATTTCTCTCCCATTACTATCTCCTATAAATGTCAGCAGTCCATTGTCAGCAGTGAGTTGTATCTGGATTTCTCAACACGTACATGAAAGCTGAAATGAGCACTATCTCAGTTGCCATTTATTTGAACTAATTGAATTACGATCTCCTTTAACAGACAACTGGCAACGACCAAAGGCACCATATTTTCCCTATAAAGCTACCACAAGCCTGATACCAAAATAGGCTGATATAGCCATAACGATAAAAATAAGTAATGCTAAAGACTTGAGTAAGGGTCCAGGCTTTAAATAGTCGGCAATGACACTAAATACCCCATAGCCTGCATGGAAGAGCAGGAAAAGGATAAAAACAAAATCCACCCCTTTTATAAAGGGGCTTTGCATTCTCAATAAAATGGTTTTGCTGTCATGACCTGTGAGGTAATTCATATGCATAAACAGCATGTGGCCAATGAGCATGGGAAACATAAATGCACCAGTAATCCTCTGGAGCTTCCAGAGAATGGAATTACCGGTCGTCCAGATTTTAAAAAGAACAATGAGAAAGGCAATAAGGCCTATGGCAACAGTGATTGACCAGAATAAAGTAGCTGATACTTGCGGGGTTTCCTCTATAAAGAAAAATCCGACGAAAAAAACATAGACAAGGCCGAGAATAACCATCCAACGTATCACTATTTCATCTTCTCTCATATAAAAGAGTTCATAGAGGATTAATCTTCCACCATTCAAGGCATGAAATATGAGGGGGATGGCAAGGGCCCATTCAAGAGAGGAAAATACAAAATTGTGTAACAATTTCATATCTGCATCAAAGGTGGCCGGGGCAAACAACAAGGATAGTGTATAGATATGAGCGAACATATAGCCAACGAGTGTCAGTCCAGCCAACCTGTGCCCCCAGCTTATCAAGAAAGACCAACCTCTCGAATTGGCGTAATATGACAGAATGGGGAACCTCTGCATGAGTGATATGATGTGGGATTCTACCTTGGTTATTTTTAATGCCTTCTCCATCTAACAACCTCTCATATGGACATATCGATTTATTATAAATTTTGGCGAGAGAGATATTAGCTACCGCACTTTTTATTGTCAAGGAGAAAAGCCTTGAGGAATAAAAGCAAGATATGCAAAATAAGAAGCTGATATTTCATAGACTTGGCTCACGATTCCCTTTATGTATCATAGGATATGAGTATTAGTTGACATTTGCTTGAATATTCAATATTTATTTATAATTGATAAGAGTTTAGATATAAAGAGGGCCTTTGATTGGGCATTATAATTTTAGAGAAAATTTCAAGAGAGGATTCCGTACCATTTGAGATAGATTTTATCAGTTGAGCCAGTTACTGGCCAGAGAATAAATCAACTGGGAAAATTACACTGACAAAGGACATTGAGTTAGCAGTTAAAGGGGAGCCCGTAATAATTATTGAGGATATTATTGATACAGGATTGACATTGTCCTACCTGGTCAGACATAGTAAGGAAAGAGGATCGAGATCTGTTGAGATCTGTGCTGTAATCAATAGATCTGAGCGGAGGGAGGAAGAAATAGAGAGGGACTGCTGGGGCCTTGAGATCAAAGGAGATTTTATGGTTGGCTATGTCCTGGATTATAATGAGAGATTTCGATATCTACCCTATATCCTTAGCTTAGAAACAAAGAATTAATCTTAAGGAGAATAGAGATGATAGTTGAATGTGAGAAATGCCACACTAAATTTAACCTTGACAAAAATCTTATAAAAGAAACTGGCTCAAAGTTCAGATGCTCCATCTGTAAACATGTATTTATTCTCTTCCCGCCCAAAACAGAGCCAGAGATTGAGGAAGTTTCCATGGGGAGATTAGAAGAGCCAGGGGCTGTGCCCTCAGAGGAGATGCGCAAAAAGGAGGAGATGCTCGCAGACTTTGATAAGACCCTTGTCGGAGAGAAATTAGACTTAGAAGAGCCAGGGGTTGTGCCCTCAGAGGAGATGCGCAAAAAGGAGGAGATGCTCGCAGACTTTGATAAGACCCTTGCGGAAGAGTTTGAGGAAGAGGTAGGTCAGGAAGAGGAGATAATTATTCAGGATGAGGAAGGTGCTGTTCAGGAAGAGGAAGAGATAGAGCCAATTTCCTTTGAAGACCTATCTCATTTAGATTCAGGCATTATAAGGAGGATGGAAGAGGAAAGCGTAGATGTCGATGTCGATACTGCGTTGGATAGGGCAACGAGGGTTGAAGAGGAGATTACAGCCCAGAGGGAAGTGGAAATGTACGAAGAGGTAG
>Ga0209636_10000963_pt1 | contig 28646 bp, 27 predicted proteins | sample DeeMarSWOR152_54_FD_187464 | JGI IMG/M metagenome (GOLD analysis project Ga0209636, IMG submission 187464) | Marine sediment microbial communities from White Oak River estuary, North Carolina - WOR-1-52-54 (SPAdes) (version 2) | ecosystem: Environmental > Aquatic > Marine > Intertidal zone >...
CCTGTTGTTGAGCAAATTGCTCATTTTGCATTTGCACAAGCTTTCTTTTCCGAAGTGCTGCCAATTCAGGATCTTCTTCAGCCATTGGTATTTACACTCTTTTAAGGCCTTTAAATACTCCCATTATCCGATTACTTAAGATTATTACACTTTTTTTAAGCATTCATTATTTTTTCCGAGTAAGAATTATTAAGATTTTCTCTGGTATTTTACGTTTTTATATAAATAAAACAGATTCTGTTTTTTCTCGAACTAATAATTTGAAAGTTCAGGAAGCTGTTGCTTAACTTTAAATGCCACATTATCAACGAAACTTCGGCCAGTTGGAGTAACAATCCTTCCATCTCCTGCAACTAATGTAACATAGCCTCCTTTTTCTAACTGATGAATTGCACGCCGAATAATGGCACCAGAACCTCTAGCTGTTTTCTCCGGTTTACTTCCTCTGTTCCGTTTTCCCCCATACATTTTTCTTATGTGCATCACTCCCACTGGCCCGTGCAGATAGATTTTCCTTAAAATTGAAGCAACACGGATGAACCACCAATCTTTTCTCTGTTCTGGCGCATTTTCTCGAGTAACACTGAGCTTAACAAAATCACCCCATTTAGGGGGTTGAAATATCTTATTATTAGACTTTAGTTCCTCTGAAATTGCTTTTATCAATAATTCACTGGGAATCATTTGTGCAGTAACCATATTTCTTTCTCCAACTGTCTCTATTTGGATAGTTTTAAGCTAATAAGTGTAAATCCATCTTAATTCCTTTTTTAAATCAACTAGAGGGGAATTCGTTGGTATTTTTAGTTGTTGTTATTTGGAGATATTAACAATTCTTATGAAGAAAAGACACAAAAGATAATATCTATTTACCTCTTTTTTGAAAATTCACCCGTTTATTGGAACTTCCCAATTAACAAGAGTCATTGAAAAGTTGAGGAAGATACCATGTCCGTAAAATCAAAACATATTATCCTTTACGCAATAATATGTATTATATTTAGTCTTAATAATGTTTTAACAGTTGGAGCTGATGACTCAGCCTTAGAAAATCCAATTATCGTCCTATTTGATGAAGGACATGGACAATTCTTCAATCATTCAATATATCGTCAAGCAATTTCGGATTTAATAGTTAATAAATCTATGAAGATAGTTTTTAATAAAGGGGAAATCAACAGTACTAGTTTTGAAGGGGTTAATATATTTATTTCAACAAATCCACAAAAATATTTCTTAGAAGCAGAACAGCATTATATTAACAAATTCCTTTCGCAAGGAAAGGGAATGATGTTGTTGGCAAACCCATTGGATGAAGATAATAAAACATTAAACGGTCGTGGAGACATTTTAAATGATCTTTTATTGTCTCTTGAGTATTCATGGGAGATGGGTGAATTTTGGGTTCATACAGAGAATGTTACCAATTATTTACCAACTGATGTTATTCATAATGAGTTTTCAAATGTGGGGGATTCTAAGTACTTAATCCTCGATTTGAATTGTACCGATCACAACATTTTATCAATTGGCAAAAATATTACTTCCATTGTTACTTCTACATGTTCTGTCATTGAAACCGATAAATCAGATCCAAATAAAGATGAAAAAGTCATTGTTGCCCCTCCGGAGGCTGTTGCCAAGACCATATCAGGGAAGATTAGTTCAGGTTCTTCAGATATTATTTTGTTCAGAGCCTCTGGGGAGGCGATGCAGGAACTGGAAAAACACTGGGATGATACTCGCGTTTTATTGGGGGGATCTAGTATCATGTTTAGTGATTTGATTCCCGAAGGACGACCTTTCGAAAATTCTTCTTGGTATAATAGCGAAAACAATTCACTCCTATGGTTAAATATTTTTGATTGGTTAGCAGAGGCGGGTTCTGAGACTCCTTCTCCCTCGGTTGTTCCAGAACAGATCTTATTCTTTATAATAATATTAATAGTTGTTATGGCCAGTTTCTTCTTACTAGGCGGAAGTCTATTATTTTTTATCGGATCTGGACGAAAAATTCTGATCGTAAAGTCAGGAGAAGAAATAGTAGCTGCACCTAAGTCTACCGATAAAGCTATAGAAACTAGCTCTATTGAATCTAGTCCTCCTTCCAAGGAATCACGACGTGATAGGCGACTAAAGCAAATCAAGAAGCATCATCGTCGAAGGAAAAAGTAGGAGAGAAACCTGTTGGGTCGGAAAAGAAAAAGAATTGTTCGTACTAAACCTATTCCAACGCTTCCAACTGTGTTCGATTGCCCTATATGCGGGACTGGGAAGTCAGTTCACATTGAGGTTAATAGGAAAATTAAGGTAGCAATAATTCGATGCGGAAAATGTAAGGTTCAGGCAACCCGACCAATGCGTCCTATTGAAGAACGTGTTGATGTATATGGTGACTGGTTAGACGAATTACTAATGGAAGAAAATGATAATAACAATTTTACTAGCTCTGATGATACTGTTAACTAAGTAATTGCTTAAGTTTTAATGATGACTTTTATCCACCTGATACCAATTTCGGGCCGTCCAAATGCAGGTAAAACCTCTTTAGTAAATTATCTAAGTCACTCAAAACGACCCGTTGGAAAACATGCTGGGACAACTTTGAGTATAGCATCTGTACCCCTTGTTAAGAACCTATTTCTAATAGATCTTCCAGGATTTGGAAGGATAACAAAACGGTCAAAAAAAATCGAAGACCAAATTAAAGATGAAATCATCCTTTTTTTGGAGGATCCCTCAAATCAATTACTGTTCGTCATCCATATCATTGATATATCTACCTTCCATAACATGGTAACCAGTTTAGAAAAAAAAGGGGTTATCCCTTTAGATATCGAGATGATTCAATTCATAGCAGAAAGAACATATCTTCCTCCAGTGGTTGTACTAAATAAAATTGACAAAATTACGACAACATTGATAGAACAAAATATTGCATTATTAAAGTCATATGATCTTCCCGAGTTTGATTTTTTCCTTATATCACTAAAAACTAAGATAGGATGCCGTACATTGCGAAATAGGGTTAAAGAATTAGTAGTTCAGGAACTGGGGTCAAATTATCAACATTGGTAATAATTTTTATAAATATAAAAGAGAATTATATCAATCACTGAATGAAAATAATCGAAGACAATTCTACAACAAAATAAAAGCTAATTAATATTTAAGTTGAGATAAAGCTCAATTCATTAATGACTGTCTTTTCACTAGAATAGAAATGAGGAGCTAAATTTGAGTAATATAGAAGAGTTAATGCAAAAAATCTCTCAAAAAGCTGGACTTTCTCGGGCTGAAATCAAGAAGAGAATTGAGGAAAAACAAAAAGAACTAGGATTCTTTGTGAATGACATTGCAGCGGCTCACATTATCGCAAAAGACCTAAATGTTCCTCTCGGTCGTCCAGAGTTAAAGAAAAGGCCCAAACTTACAATTAAAAGTCTTAAAAAGATGGAACCAGGCTTATCAGGGGTAGGTCTTGCCGCAATTATATTACGAGTTTATCATCCCATTGAATTCGTTAGAGAAGGCACTAAAGGAATTTTAGCGCCTATTCTATTACATGATGGAACCGACAGTATCCGTACCGTTCTCTGGGGTGCAATGGCTCGTCGTATTACAGAAAAACAGATTGAAAGAGGCTCCATTGTTAATATTAAGCAGGGATATACTAAATTAGGGAGGAACCAAGAATTAGAGCTTCATCTTGGAGATCGTGGTTTATTAGAACTGGATACTGAGACAAAAACTGAAAATTTTCCAGACCCTGAAGATGAAATCCTAAGCTTAGACTCATTAGATGAGGAAATGCTGGAAATTGACGTCAAAGCTACAATCTATAAAGTAGGAAATCTTGTTACCTTTAACCGCTCGGATGGAACGGAGGGCCGTGTGTCAAACTTGTTTCTCAGAGGTGAAAAGGCAACGCGCAGAATGGTGCTCTGGGATGATCGTGCAGAATCGGCATTTAATTTCACGCGGGGAGATGAAATTTTAATCCAAGCTGCAAATGTTAAATTAGATCGAGACGGGAGACCTGAAATACATACCTCACGAGTGACCTATATCACCAAAATAGGCCATAAATCATTGCCTAGTATTGATGAAACAATGGTTTCCGAACGAGTTGTGGGTGAAGCAACAGAAAAAAAGCTTGCTGAAATAGAACCAACTGATGGATTAGTTACAATTGATGCTCGGAAGGGTCCTGTAAGTAATTTAAGTAGCTTTACACGAAATGATGGGTCAACTGGATCTGTGAAAAGAGCAGCCATATATGATGAAACAAGTGTGACAACATTGGTACTTTGGAATGAAGCCATCCCAAAGTTTGATGATTTAGGGGATGAACCTTTTCAAATAAAGAAATTACGGGTCAATATGTCAAGATATAAGACGATAGAATTACACACAATAGCTGAAACCGAATTTATCCCGCTTGATTCTTCCCAAATTCCCGAAGATCCTCCACTTCAAAATATTACAGAGATTAGACCTCAGCAGGGTCTAGTATGTGTTCAAGGAGTAATTAAAAACGTCTTTGAAGAAAGGGAGTTCAATCGCTCCGATGGAAGCACTGGACGTGTAACTTCAATGTCAATTCAAGACTCCACGGGATCGATTCGAGTGGTTGCTTGGGATGATGATGTTGAGCACATAACATCGATTCAAGAAAAAGAGATGAAATTTGTCAAGATATTTTTTGGTAGGGTTCAACAAAAAGACACTGATGCAATAGAAATTCATTTATCTCCTCAAAGTCATGTCCGCCCATCTTCACGGGTTCCCATTACCTTAAGAAGTATTGAAATCGTTGAGGAAGAACAACCTACTACTCAATCTCTCCCTGATTATCATAAAGTACAACTTTCTGATCTGTCAGAAGATGAAGACGGGACTACGATAGAAGTACTTGGAAAAGTCGTCAAGCTTTTTCAACAGAGTCCTTATTATCGTTCCTGTCCTCAATGTCGAAAAAAAGTAATAGAAACAGACGCGGGGTGGATTTGTCAAGAACACCAGATTGTACAGCCACAAATACGATTTCGACTCACAGGAACACTCGATGATGGGACTAGTACAATGAGAACTGTATTCTTCGGCCTTTCAGGAGAAATTCTCACAGGAATGGGAAGTAATGATATTCAGAAGCTACTAGAGAATGGGTTAACTGATGATGAAATTTTTACCATAGTACAACAAGAAGCTGAAGGAAAAACTGTACTTATTCAAGGACGAGTTCAGTTACAAACACAGGAAGTACAAGGAGAAACAATCCAGCGCCAAGAACTGTTTGCCAATCGTGTTAGATTTCCATCACCCAAAATAATTGCTGAAGAATTAGTGAGTGAACTTCAAGAGCTTTAATATTATTGATTGGATATTTTAAAGAGTGATGGTAGGATTTCAGATTAGAGGTGATTAAATCCTAGATACATGATAAAAATATCTAATCTGTAATTGATTATCGATCCGATAAACACAATTCTCTCCATCTGCAATTCGCTCTTCACACAGATCGAGATTACCTTCCTTTTCAAACATTTCTCGTAATTCATTTCCAATAGTAATCTCTCGTTCCCAAATAGCCCTCGCGTTTTGGGTGAAATCAATTACTGTATAAGATAAATTATTGTCTTTCAAAGCCTGGGCCATTTCGGTTTGATTAGGTTCTAAAATATGTTGTTGTTCTTTGGATTCTATAATTTGAGCAAAAAATATTCCCAATTGACCATTTGGCTTTAAAATTGCCTTTAACTTCGCTAGGGTCACTCCTAAATCATCTACATTGGTTGGATATAGAGTATCTATAGCATAAATTGCATTAAAGGATGAAGGTGGAAAAACTAGTTCATTAATATTCCCTACTTGAAATTCTAACATGTCTTCATTTACTTCTGTATTATCTTTCGCCCACAGAATAAGCTGTTCAGCGAAATCGATTCCCGTAAGTTTGGCACCTGTTTTCAGCTGAATGTATTCGGTAACTTTTCCCAATCCACATCCTAAATCTAAGACTGAATCATTGGAATTCAGACTTAATATAGATATGAGTGTTTCTAATTGATCCATATCAAGAACATTGAACTGATAAAGGTTCTTTCCAAACACTTTTTCACAGAACAGGGTATACGCTTTACTTTTAGCACATCTAAGGAGATTTTTATTGTACCAATCACTCATTTGTTTAGAGCGAATTACTTTTCCTATTTTCCCCCCAAAACTAGTAAGTTTAAGCCCAATTTCATCATTAACAACTAGATTTTTTGCAATCAATGAATTTATTGCAGAATCAGAATCTATATTCTTCTCAGAGATCATTTTAAGTTTTTTGATTCCTTCTCCTGTAAGAGTGATCTTCAAACTTTCAGAAATAGTTATTTCATTTGTTTTAGGATCCTTGTCTCTCGTTTCGAGTTCACTGATAATCCCTAAAACTGTTTTTTCATTATCGCTTAGGTTGGCATATTCATTAGTAGTTACCATAATAATTTCACTTTGTTTAAACTGGAATTATGGAAAGAATTAGTACTAATTTTAATTTAGTTTAATTATAAACCAATTGAATTATGCAAGAAAAAGGACTAGAAAGTTCAGATGCTTTTTAAAAGGTCATATAACCAATGTTAAGAATTACATTCCTGAACATTAGAAATTAAGGAAAGAAACCATTTATTAAAGAAAAGAACCTCTTAGAATAGGGATGGTGGGATTTGAACCCACGACCACCTGATGTTCTGATGACCAATCTCTAATTGGTCATTCCCAAATCAGGAATCATCTAGCCACCGTATTTGCCAGAAATATGGCGATAACCATGCTAGACCACATCCCTCTAGCGATCTCTATTGTTTATTTTCACCATAAAGGTGTTTTTCGCATAGAAATATAACTTTTTTTTCTTTGAAGTGTGGTTCATGATCTGGGTTTTAATGATCTGATCACTGAGCATATTTCGGCTTCATTGGCTTCAGTTTTGAGACTAGTTCCTGAATAATGGATTTTATAGCATTTATAGCCTGTTTCATTCAATATCTTCATAATTTGTGTTAACGGTGGGACTGTAACTCCAATTTTTTTGGCTAATTTTGGGATATCAAATGACCAAGGAATATCCAATGATGACTCATCTATCATTAATGGTAATATTTTAACCAGTCTTTTTCTAGTTCCCATTTTTAGCAAATGTTTATCGAGGAGCATTGAGGACATGTATTCTGAGTTTTGAATCCCTCCTAGATATATAGGGCCTACTTTTAATTCATCAGAATTACCACAAGTAGGACAATTGGTTTTATTTTCACCCAAAAAACTGAGATATCTAGCTTGGCATCTTTCACAGAGATGAATGAATCCTGTTTGATTAATAACGGTGTCGACCCCTCTATTGCGAACTAGAAAACATCTCACAAAATGTCTATGGTAAAGGGTTGCAATGGGGATAAGAGACTGACCTAGGATTAATCCTGTATGCTGAATGCCCGTTATTAAGGCTCGAGCGGCTATCTCATGAACATTTCCGATACGGGTGTCAAAGTGGCTAATACCATATTTTGCATAAAGCGCTCTGGGATATAATCCAACGAGACTGGCGAGATCCGTTGCTGTGAAAGCGAGAAGGCCTTGAAGAGTAACCATTTTAATACTGTTCTGAACGAAAGGGATGGGGGTTCCGAAGGGATCAATATCTATAAAATCAAAAACAAGATCTATTGCGTTGAGTTTTTGGAGGAAAGAATTACAATCCATATTGAAGAGCTGAATCCTTTTTGCAATTATGCTTGGAAGCCGATTAATATTTTTCTGGGTGATATAAACAGCTTTAGAGTTAATATCATTACAATAAATGCTAGAAGTTGGTGTCTCCAACGCATAGCGAGCACCACGTATCCCTGATCCACATAAAGGTTCACATACTCTCAGATCGCTCTTTGAATTTATATTTCCATATGCACGTAAAGCTAAAACTGAAAAATCACGATTGATTTCTTGATGAAAATTAAAGAATACCTCATCTGATCGTCTTGGGATATGACCATTGATGTTTGATTCTGGAACAAGAAAAGTCCCCACGCCTTCTTGGATTTCAACAAGTTTCATAAACTAGCCTACCGACGACTTACTCGTCTTCAACAAGATGATTACGATTATATCGATCAGTTCCCCGATTTTTATTGTTTATTGCTATGATATATATTTCAGCACTTTGCTTGCGGGATGTTGGGGGTTTGTAAGTCTTTACATTCTGATAGGATGCTTTGATCTTTTCTAAAAGCTCTTGGAAATATTCCCCTTGAAAAACCTTGGTTAAAAACTTTTCAGCTAGAAAATAGTTCGAAATCCCCAAAGCCACTTCTGCTAACCAAATTTGCCGCGCATGATCGGTGATCCAGTGTCCTGAGACATTAGGAGAACAATCAGCTAGTACAATGATTTCATTGTTGTTTGCTTCATGTTTTTCAAGACTCTTTTGTAATTGAAGAATTGTATGTAATTCTGTGATATCTCCCTTAATGATTTCAGTAATATTCGGAATTGATTTGATACGAGCTATATCCACTAAAAAAATCCGTGCTTTACCAACCGATCTATCCCGTGCTATCTGTGAAAACCCTCCAGGCGCTCCACATAAATCTATAACAGTTTGGTTGCCATGAAATAATTTGAATTTCTTATCAATCTGAAGAAGTTTATAGGCAGCTCGACTTCTATATCCTTCAGATTTAGCCTGTTTAGTGTACATATCACGCTTTTTCGGCAGAGTTAACACCATTTTACTGTTAATAGCTGATCTCACGAAGAAATAATGTCACTTTCTTCTTTTTGGACGAAATTTCCTAGGTTTTCCTTTTTCTTCCAGTTTCTTTCGTGGAGAATATTTGATACTTTTCCGTTTTTTCGCCTCTTTTGCTAATTCTTTCTTCTGTTTTTCAAGTGCTGGACGAATGTACATCTTTATTTCGTTACTTAAGTCTTTCAGAGTCTGTAATTTAGGATTTTTTTTCTCAATTAAAATAAGACCGTTCCTTTCCCACCAATGTCGGGGATAAGCAGCATATTTCTGGATTTCATAGTCAAGTTCTAATTTTTCTGCTGCTAATCGTATTTCTGTGATCGTAGGATTTTCCAATGCTTGTTCCAGAGATAATCGACGCCCTTCCTTGCGTGTGAGTGATTTATCAAGATATTCTGGGAACACAAAATAATATGTATTGTCTCGTCTCAATGTTATTTCTATCTCCTTTTTATAAAAGGAACTTTAGTTTTTATCATCTCACCCAGTATCAGGAGGAAAATATATTTTTTTTGCCAAGTATTCACATAAGAAAAAAATATAGATTGAATTGCAATTCAATAGATATGATAATAACATAATTCCTCAATAAGTTAGAAGAAGATACTTGTTTTATAGTCTCTTTGTTAACATTTAATATATTAGTTTCTGAAACAAGAACCATTCTTGACACAGTTCAAAATTCAAATGTAATGATTGGTGCTTTAGACAATTCAAAAAGTCGTTTCGGTGGTGTGAAATCATTTGACAACAGAATCAGAGTATACAGGTCAGATGCGAAGTCCCATCACAGTTATTCTCGGTCATGTGGATTCTGGTAAGACTAGTCTTCTTGATAAAGTCCGTGGGACTGCAGTGCAATCACGGGAATCAGGAGGGATTACTCAACATATTGGTGCAAGTTTTTTCCCTATTGAGACAGTTACAGCTCTATGTGGATCTTTACTTACTCAAAGTAGAAAAACACTTCAAATTCCAGGGATCTTAATCATTGATACACCAGGGCATAGTTCATTCATGAATCTACGACAACGCGGTGCAAGTGCGGCAAATTTTGCAATCTTAGTAATTGACGTCCGTAGAGGGATTCAACCACAAACAGTTGAATCATTACGGATTTTAGTGAAACAAAAAGTACCTTTTCTGATAGCCGCTAATAAAATCGATCGTCTTCCTGGTTGGAAAAGCTATCCTGACCTTACTTTGGTGAAATCACTATCAAAACAATCTAATGGGTCATTAGAAGCTCTACAATCAATTATTTATGAAATTATGACTGAATTGAGTCATTTCAATCTTGAACCAGATAGATTTGATCGGATCAAAAATTTTGCGAAGAAAATCGCCATTATTCCTACTTCCGCGATAACAGGTGAGGGAATTCCCGAAATGTTCCTAGTATTAGCCAGTCTTACAGAACAATACTTGAAAAAGCAGTTAGAATTACATTTAGACAAAGGAAAAGGAGTAGTTTTAGAAGTAAAAAAAGAAGTAGGAATGGGTACAACATTAGATGTGATCCTCTTCGATGGAATTATTAAACAAAATTCTTTAATCGTCTTAGCTGGAATAAATGGTCCGATCTCAACAAATGTTCGTGCAATATTGGTACCAAAGGAATTGGATGAAATTCGGGATCCACGGAATAAATTTGATAGCGTTGAACAAGTTGTGGCAGCAGTTGGCGTGAAATTGGCTGCCCCCAATATAGATGAGGCAATAGCAGGATCCTCCCTTTATGTGGTAGATAAAAATGAAGTTGAAGAGGCGATAACGAAGATCGAAGAGGAATTGGCCAGTATTCTAGTTGAAACTGACAATGCTGGAGTTATTGTAAAAGCTGATACCCTGGGCTCTCTGGAGGCACTGGTAAATTTCCTTCGGGATTCCAATGTTCAAATTCGATTTGCTGCTGTAGGAGATGTAACCAAGAAAGATGTCTATCAAGCATCATTATCTAGAGAAAAAAATGAGTATTATGGCATTATCCTAGGATTTCGAACGGCTATCCTTTTGGATGCTCAAGAGGAGGCAAGTAAATTACATATCCCTATAATTCAGAATGATATTATTTATCGTTTGTCAGAAGAATATGAAGCATATCAATATGAAGTTCAACAACGTCTTGAAGAAGAAGCAATCAAGGACATCATACGACCTAGCAAAATAAAAGTTCTTCCCTATGTGTTTAGACAAAGCAAACCATGCATATTAGGAGTTGAGGTGTTAGCTGGCATTTTAACTCCTCAAAATAATCTAATCAATCGTGAAAATAAAAAAATTGGTCACTTATTACAAATACAAGACCGTGGAAATACTATTCCTCAAGCAAAAGTGACTGATCAAGTTGCAGTAGCTATTCGTGGCCCAACTGCAGGACGTCAGATTAAGGAGGGGGATGAATTATGGATCGATGTTCCTGAACCTGATGCTCGAAAAATTACTGAACAAAACCTACTTTCAGGGACAGAAATGGATGCACTTACTGAACTGATTGAAATAAAACGACGAACTGTGAATAAGTATTGGGCGCTATGATCCCATATGGATTGATATAGGTTCTTCACTTTGAAATATGTATAGTAAGAATAAAATAGAAGTTGTGCAATTTTCTTTTAGAAATTAGGTAATTTTCGTAAGAATTCTCTTTCTATCAGAATAACAAGAGTTTTAAATGATAAAACGGTTGATGGGAAATCACAAAATGAACCTCTCGAGAATTATGAGAACTATTAAGAATAGAAAGAGATTTGACACGTTATGACACGTATAACCCAATGAACATCTGAATACAGATTATAACGGTTATTCTAATAGGTCATTTGATAAAAAGACATGAGACGATAAAATGGTTAGATTTCAACTTAATTTAGCTGATGATAAGCAGAGTTATAAAAAGGAAATCGATGATGACGCTATGACACGCCATCTAATCGGTAAAGAAGTTGGAGATGAGCTAGATGGACAATTCATCGGTTTTGACGGTTATTTATTTAAAATAACTGGGGGTTCTGATCATGCTGGTTTTCCTATGGTTCCTGGTGTTGAAGGAGCAATGCCCAAACGAATTCTCATTGGCCATAGAGGTGTAGGTTATAAGCCTGATAGAAAAGGAAAAAGACGGAGAAAACGTGTCCGAGGTAGATTGATCAGTGAGGATATCTACCAGATAAACCTTAAAATTCTCGAACGAGATAAGAGTAGTAAAGCCATAGAAGAGTTGTTATGAATTATATCCGAGGATTCCAATGCCAGCAAAGAAGAAGAGGCCCCCAGCAAAAAAGAAGGCCCCACCAAAGAGGAAGAAGGCCCCAGCGGACTATCCCAATCAAGCAGAGATCTCTATAGGGATGATTGGGCATGTAGATCATGGAAAGTCCACTTTAACAGAAGCATTGACCGGAAAATTTCCTGACACTCATAGTGAGGAAATTCGTCGAGGAATCTCAATTCGATTGGGATATGCTGAAACCGAGTTTCGTGAGTGTCTAGAATGTGAAAGCCCAGCTAAATATACTACTCAGAAAAAATGTCCAGTTTGCGGTAAAGAAACTATTCTCCTCCGTCGGGTCGCATTTGTTGACGCTCCTGGACATGAAGTATTAATGGCAACAATGTTATCTGGAGCAAGTATAATGGATGGAGCACTTCTCGTCGTTGCAGCCAATGAAAGGGTTCCTATGCCTCAAACTCGTGAACATCTTGCAGCCATGGAGATTATAGGGATGGAGAGGGTGATTTTTTGCCAAAATAAAATCGAATTGGTTTCTGAGAAGGCTGCTATTCAGAATTATAAAGATCTAAAGAAATTTATTTCGAAAACTAGTACAAAGAACTCTCCTATCATTCCTATTAGTGCTATTCACCATACGAACATTGATATGTTAATACAGAACATAGAGGAACACTTACCAACACCAGAACGAGACGAGAGTCTTTCTCCTAGAATGCTTGTGGCAAGATCTTTCGATGTAAACAAACCAGGACAATCCCCGACTAAGCTGAAAGGAGGAGTTGTAGGAGGAAGTATTGTCCAGGGCAAATTTTCAATTGATGATGAGATTGAAATACGGCCAGGGAACCGAAAAGGCAGTAAATGGCAGGTCATTAAGACAAAGATTGTAAGCTTACGATCAGGATTTGGCGAGCTACAAACAGCGTTATCAGGGGGACTTATTGGGATTGGAACAAATATCGATCCCTCTCTCACGAAAAGTGATTCCCTCGTCGGACAAATCGTCGGATATCCTGATGAGCTTCCACCGATCTGGGATATGTTGGAATTTGATAGCCACCTACTTGAGCGTGTTGTAGGCAGCGAAATTCAAACAATGGTTCAAGCTATTGAATTAAATGAAAACCTCATGTTAAGTGTGGGTACAGCTAAAACCGTAGGGAAAGTAGTAAAAACTAGTAAAAAGGGCACTCAAGTCGATCTTCGGCTTCCAGTATGTGCAGATTTAGGCACTCGTATAGCCATAAGTCGTCAGATTGATCGTAGATGGAGATTAATCGGATGGGGAGTAACCAAAGGCGGGAAAGAACAACGACAGAAGTAAAACCTCCATTTTCAAGTGAACAGCAGTCATTGATATTTTTAGACACTAATTTTCTTATGGCTCTAGGTCAGATTCCTAATTTTAACTTATCATATGAACTAGATCGAGTTATTCCTGGAAATCGAGTATTAGTTGTTATTAAGCCGATTTATTCAGAACTCAAGAAAATACATCTGAAAGGAAATCCTAAAGAACAAATGGAATCTCGCATAGCGATTGAATTTGTGCATAAATATTGTCAACAATGGCCTTCCGAGTACAAACATCGGAATATTGACTTTATACTGTTGCATTATGGAAAAGAAAGAAATGGGATTATTGCAACTAATGATCGTAAATTAAAAAGGATGGCGCGTAAGAAAAGAATAAAACTCCTTTATATTCGTAATCAGCGATTTCTTGAATTACAATGAAACAAATTTAAATTTATCCAAAAAGGGAGGAATTTGAAACAAGGTGTATGAAAATCACTCCAAAATCTCACATATAATGAATGAATATTGGAAAAACTAATGCCGCTGTGGCTTAGTTGGTAGAGCGACGGACTTGTAATCCGTTGGCCGTGGGTTCAAGATATAAGATTCTGATGAATTGTATATGGAATTCCCACCAGCGGCTATTATAATTACTCTCAGAAAAATATACCTAAACTGAACATAAAACAGTTGTGTGACAAGAAATGGAATCATCACAGTTAATTACCACCTGGAAATACCTTGCTGATGGACAATGCGCATTTAAATCTGCTTCAACATCTCCAAAAATTCGTTGTAATCATCTTTTCACCATTACAGGAACTTGTAGATACATAGATTGCCCTCTTGTTCAACCTGAATTCTATGCGTTTCAACAACAGGAAAGTTTAGTTTATTTGATTAAAAAAGACCCCAAAGCTCCCCCTGTTTCGACATGGGGTTTCACTGAGTTACCTGAAGACCGTGAGGAAGCAAGAAAAGTAGTAGAAAAAGCCATCAAAAAACTGAATAAAAATTTAAAAGCAGCTGTTTGGCGGAGGTTTGAACAACAGTTTGATGCTGCAGAATTAATTAAAACCTCCCAAGAGCTCACAGAAGAAGAGGAAGAATTAGAAGAGCTAGATGAAGGGTAATAGATCCCATATCAAGGTCATCCAGCGGCGAAATGATGAAACCTGACAAGGATGAGCCGAGCGATGAAATCTTATAGTTACTCTGACTCGCACGTTGTTTTGAGGTTCAATGACCTTCCAAATATGGGATTAAAGCAAAATACATGAAACTTCCTTTGATTTGAACTAGGAATCCAGAAAGTCATCAATATGGTTTCATTTTCAAATAACTTATTTTTAATAAATAAACAAGTTATACTAGTACGTATTGGTGGCGAATTAGGGATAAAAAGCTGGCAAACTCGTCGACGTATGGTGAGTCAGCTAAAACGTAATATTGAGAGCTTTTTAGAAAAATATCCCACTTTCAAAATCTTTGAATTCAGAGATCGTTTGCTTATTTATTCTGAATCTAATAATAATCTCAATAAGTTGTCACATCTCATTGTTACTTCGCTTAGTGGTATTTCTTCTGTCAGTCCAGCACTTGTTGTTGAAGCTACAGAAAAATCCATCATTTCTAGAGGATTGTCGAATGCTGTTGCTATCATCATGCCTCATAGCAGTTTTGCTGTTCGTGTTCGTAGAGAAGGAAATCACCCTTTTTCCTCAAAGGATATTGCACGCAAATTAGGTACAGAAATTTTATCATCTCAGATTGAAGGCATTAAAGTTAATCTAGAAACCCCAGATTTTCAGATTTTTATAGATATTCGAGGACCATTAGCCTTCATATATACAGAAATTTTCAGAGGGATTGATGGAATCCCATCTCAATCTCAAGGAAAAGCAATTGCTCTAATTCGACCTAATTTCAACTCGATTTTAGCAGCTTGGTTGATGAAGAAGAGGGGAGTGGAAGTAATACCTATTTTTTTCAGGACGGGGAAATCATCTGAAAATACTTTTTTAGATCACATTCGATCACAATTCAATAGAGATTTTATTGTTATGTCAATAAAAGACCTATTAGGTTCCTTCAAAGATCATTCTTCCCTGTGTTTATTCTGTCAAGTATATTGTGAGAAAATATGCCAAGAAGTTGCTGACAAGGAAAAGATTTCAATTATTATATCTCCGACTTGTTTTAACTATAATAATGAAATAATGTCATTAGAAGCACTGGAAATCCTTGAGAAACATGTTTTTTTATCGGTAATACGGCCGATTCAACTAGGTTTTTTCAGTCAAAGTATAAACATAGATCACTTAGACCAGATCGCTTGTTGTCCCTTTCAATCAAAAGTTTCTATTAAAATTTATAATGATTTCAATAATCCAACACTGGAGAAATTTTTATCTTTTAAACTCTGAGTAAACTAAGCTAGTTGATCTTTTTCTGTTCGATATCACCATTTGGAGTTTTTTCTGTGAAAATAAAGCCCTCAAATCGTGAAATTTTAGTATTTAGATCAGTCCATGCCTTACTGGGAAGACCCGCCTTCAAACAAACATAATTAAGATATTCTTGGAGATCCCATTTCTGCTCAACAGGCACCTGCGGCAAGAGAAGCCCTCGTTGGTATGGGCCTCGTTCTGCTATTAATCCATGTTTTCCGATTTCGATTAAATTGAAATAATCTTGAGGATTTCTGACATTAAGTACCTCTGGAACAGTCAAAACAGTGACTTCAACAGTTATTGACTTTATTTCATCATAACCAACGGGAGGAAACCGTGGGTCACGGATAGCAGCATCAATTGCAGAATCAATGGTTGATTGGATTAAAGAACTATGTGGGCTTTCAATTCGCCCAATACATCCTCTTAAACTTGGTTCTCTCCCCTTAACAACAAGATGAAGTGTTACAAAGGCACCAGACTGATCAAAAAGATTCTTTGGTGCATTTTCAGGGATTGCAATTTTCCTTTTTTCTTTGAGGTAAGTTTCAATAGCTCTACGGGCTAATTTTACAAGATATTCCCCAGAGTAACTCATAGTAATCCTCTCTATTGGATTAATTGCTGAAAGGTAATTTTGGACAAAAATAGTGAGAATAATTTGCTTATTAAAACAAACTGAATTTTGTTATTCAGATGTATATTAGAATAATAGATACAAGCTTAATTTTCAAGTCAGTAAAAAGGATTATTATCATAACATAAGAGGAGTTGTACTAAGCTATTATTCAAAAAGCTCAAACCATTGTTAATAAGTGTTGAAATTGAGTAAAGAGCGGCGATATATCAGTCAACGTAAGATTCGCAGAATCAAACGTCCAACTGATGATTCATCTTTTGAGCTAGAGTCCGAACCAAGCGCAACGAAGCCTCAAGGGCTTGCACCCAATACAAAAATGTATTATACCAAAATCTGTTTTGGCGTAGGTGGCGGGATAGCTACAGGATTAATTTTTCTGTTGTCAAATGTCTCCCCAGAACTTTGGATAGTAATTCTTATTGGAAGTTTGATTATCTGTGTCACTTTTGTGCGATATGGCCTTAAAATCCCATATGATCAGGTTGATCAGAAACGATTATGGTTGTCTGGGACTTTCACCTTTGTAATTCTTTTTATAGTATTTACTTCTTTGGTGTGGATGATACAGCTCTTTTAAATAGACCAATCTTCACCAGCTACAAAAATACGACTAATTTGAGCACTAAGCAGTTCTAAGCCCTCCCCTGAAAGAGCACTCACGGGTATTAAGGGAATTTGGCCCATCCCTTCAATTATCTGTCCTGCTCGTGCGGAAAATTCACGGGTCATGCCATAAAGTTCCTCAATAGCCCCATATGGATCCTCTCGCCATGCTAAAATATCGTCAATCTGATGAGGTTTCAACAGATCACTCTTTGTTATAACATGAGTAACAGGAAGGTTTAGGCGTATTTGAACTGATGTTGCTAGTAGACTGATTGAAATAAATCCTGATATTTGAGAGATAAGGCTGGAATCAAACAAAAAAGTTAGTAATGATGTGTCCTTTGGAAAGCTCTCTGATATTTTCAAACCAGAATGGCGATATGCAAAAAGCTCCATTTGACCAGGAGTGTCAACTAATACCACTGCAGAGCTTTCACCTAATTCCTCGATATCCTCACGTATTTCAACAATGTAATCTGCTATTAAATCTGCAGCTGCAATCATAGCACCATTTGGGCCTAATTTATATTCATCGACTAATCTATCAAAATCAATATAATCTCGAATGTCAATATCTGCTTTGTAAGGAATATATTGAACTGCAGGGTCAAGGTTAACTATGGTGAGAGAGGCTCCTTTCGTAGTTAAATATTGTTGAAGGGATGACGTAAGCATAGTTTTGCCTGATCCAGCAGTACCAACCAAATAGCAAATGTTAGTCATGATTTTCATCTTTAACTTCGTAAAATGATTGAGAAAGAATGGGGGGGGGGAGAAGACGCAAGTAATCCCCGTGAATACATGGTTACAGAAACCGAGGCATTAGCAATAGTATTGCTATCCATGACTGCAATAATTGCTCCCTCAAAAATACGTGTCCCAATGAAGTTGTAAACAGTGGTCCAACGATAGAGTCCTTTGGTCTCATTAACACGAATTTCAATGCAATCAATATTATTGAAAATTCCCCCTGATTGAATCTCGATTTGAATGGGGAAAAAGAAAATAGTTTGATTGGTATGATCTTTCCAAGAATAAAGATCTTTATTCCCACTAACAGAGAGAGGTGAGGGTGCCAGAATAAGATTAGCTATTCGAGATTCATCTTCAATACGATAAAGTTTGACTGATGGAGGATTAACAAGACTACCTAGTAAATTAGCACTTAAAAATAAGATGAGAATCATTAGAGCGAGAAAAACATATAGATAACTCTTATTTTGTATTATTTTGGTTCCTATGACCTTAATCTTTGATAGCAGATTAGTGTTTTCTTCTTGATGTATAAAATTCTGTTTTTTCTTGATAGATGAGGCTTCCTCTTCTGATTCGTCTCCAACAAATAGAATGAGAACTGCAAGCGCTAGGATAATTATTTTTCCAAAAGTTGTTTGTACTACTAACAAGAACCAACCAATGTGAGGGATCCGAAGGACTACAACTCCGAAAACTTTATCTCCAGAAATCGTTCCCTCTACATCTTCCCATTTATCCGGTGAAAGATTGTTGTCCCCATTCGTTATGAAGAAGTATTCACCATTATGTTGCCATTTTGCAACAACACGATGTACAACAGGATCAGATACATTTGTGGTATTGAAAACGATAACATCTCCCACTTCTATCGATTCAATTGGAATTTTTTTCACAAGAAGGATATCTCCACGAAAGGGGTAGATATCTGTATATTCACCATCTTGAAAACCGTTGTAAATGGGAAGCATGCTACCTGTGGTCACTGCTACAGTAGGGTGCCTAGATCCACCCAAGAAAATCGTGATTCCAGCAGAAACAGCTATTGCAATCAGAATAGCAAAGCCTAAAAGCAGACCTAGTTCAATAATCGTCTTATATTTTGGATTTAAAGGCAATAAAGGCAATATTATTCATAGAAAGGGATTATGTGCAAAGTTTTTAGAAGTATCGTTAGATCATTATTATCTTCCGTCTATTGGAAATGGCTAAAGGCTTATATTTCTCTAAATATTTAATTTTTAACATAAGTATAGAAATAAAAAAGATACCATAATAGATACCATAATCATACAAAATGGATATTAAAATTATAAGAACGAAATACTCAAATCAGATTAAATTTATATATTCGGTCTAAAACCGATTGGGAATGGAGACAACCTAAAATAAAAGTTTCTGATATTAATATAGGAATGGAGATAACCTAGGATGAAAATTCCTTCTAGAATGCGCACATTCTGTCCCAATTGCAACAAACACACATCCCAAGATGTAAAAGTTGAGAAACCGCGTCAAAGAGGAGGAGGAATGAGCCAAGGGAGTCGAAGGAGCGCTCGGTGGACAAGTCGTATTGGCAATCATGGAAGATATTCTCGCAGGCCGATTGCTGCGAGAAATATGACCTCAAAAACCACAAAGAAAGTTGATCTCCGGATTACATGTTCTGAATGTGGAAAAAAATGGATTCGTAGTCGTCCTAGAGCTAGAAGAACTGAAATCACCCGAGTATGAGGAAAAAAAATGGCTGAGAAAGAATCCGAGGATATTCCAGATACACAAGATTCACAACAAGAACAGAGCTCAGATCCCACCAAGGTCATTGAAAGACTCGGGAGAACCAAAAAACGCATTTTAATTGAGTTATATCGTGATTCAGTAGGCTATAAACGGCTTAGCAAGATAATTGGTGTGGGTTTGGATACCATTAGAAGTCATATTCGAACAGGGAAGTATAGTAGATCATTACTTGAACTTGGATTAGTCGAACGAGGAGAACAAGGCTGGCAATTAACGCCCCTTGGTTTACAGGTGACTGAGTTGTTGCAGCAGGATGCAGAATTTAAAGCGTTTTTCTTTGAATAATCCTCAAATTATCAATCATACATCCATATTACTAGATTTCCATTATTTTTTGGTTTAAGGAAGAGCTAGAGGTTTTTATCTCTGATGTGGAAAGTTATGTTCTCATTCGTAGAGATGTGAGAGTGGAAAAATTTAAAACTGAATATGACTACTAACTATTACGTAATTCTGGCAATGGATCAAAAAATAACTGAGTGTTTATAAATAAAAAGAGAATTATTATCAATAGGGTAAATAGCCCAAATAATTGAGCGGCCTAGGGTAGCTAGGTTATCCCGCGGGGCTCATAAAGAAATCTATCTTGAGAAACCCCGAGATCGGATGGTTCAAATCCTCCGGCCGCTACCATTTGTTATTTTATTAAATGAGATATCTTTAACTTTAATATCTTTTTCCTTCAAATAGTTGCTAAACTATAGAGAATATAGGAGTTATACTCATTTCTTTGTGATTCAGTCACTTTATATACTTCTATTCTAACTTCAAACCTCATTTTAGCATCCTTCTTTATAATAAGTGAATTTTTTAATGAGGGAGTCATAATAATCACCTATACAGTGATGATACCTCATTGAATTCTTAAAATACTTAAAAAAAGTTGATTGATGCTTTTTCCATGATTTCTGGGAATTACCTATATTGCACTAGTTCTGTGATAATAAAATTTTTTAAGTACATCAGAGTTTGTTTAATTGGAAAGCATGAAAAGCGTGGTGGAATAAATAGTTCAAGCAAAAGATCCTCGTCGAACTCAAAAAAAGGAAAAAAAATCATTTTGGTTTGAATATGCAGAGAAGAAAGGTGTTGATCCTCATAAATCAGCGTGGCGTGAATACTCTGATGATGAACAATCAAGGCAAGGCAAAATAGTTCGTTATTGTAGAAGATGTGGTGCCTCAATACATCCTGAAGGAAAATTTTGTGAACGTTGTGGCGAACGAATACGATCAAGATAATTTTATTCACATACGACTCTCGCGTCTATATTCTGGTTGTCCAGTTGGCATCCCTCTTTCCACACGCTTGAAGAAATTCTTTTTATTTCGTAGACTTGGTGTAAGCCCCCTCCGAGGCCTGGCTTCAACTCTAGGGGTTTGATTTCTGACTTTTCCAGCTTTTGTAAGCGAACCATGACTACCTGCCATTTTTATATTCTTCCAGTGTTAGTTAAGTCATATACACCTTACTTATCATTAATTCAAAAGCTTTACTATATAATTCTAGAATAAAAACCCAACATAAGTTGATTGAAACAAACCAAATCATTTATGTATTATTTGCATTGAAAACCAAATTATTGTAATGCTTGAGAGTTTTTCATGTCTTATTCTCTAATAAAGCTGGATCAATGAGATAAAATCTGATGAAAGAAAATTTAATGCAAGAATTCTTAAAAAAATGAGAAAGGAGTTGTATTTACAAAATGGATATTGATTTTAAAGGCTTCAAACTTGATGTTACTCCAGCCCAAATGGCTCAACTGATAGATCATACAAAACTATCAGCATGGGAAGGGCCTCAAGCGATAAAAAATCTCTGTCATGAAGCAATTCAATACAATTTTTACTCTGTTTGTATTAATTCTTCTTATGTTCCGTTAGCCGTTGAAACTCTTAAAAATACTGATGTCAAAGTCTGTTCTGTTGTTGGTTTTCCCCTAGGGATGATGGGCACCGATTCAAAAGCTTATGAAACAAAAAATGTAGTCAAAAATGGCGCTAACGAAGTCGATATGGTCATTAATGTTGGTATGTTAAAAAGTGGTGAGTATAAGTATGTACAAACAGATATCGAAAGTGTAGTAAGCGCTGCAGGTAAAGCATTAGTAAAAGTCATTATTGAAACTTGTTATCTTACTGATGAAGAAAAGATTAAGGCAAGTGAACTCAGTAAAGATGCTGGTGCAGAGTTTGTAAAGACTTCAACAGGATTTGGCGTATATGGATCTTTCCCTTACGATGTAAAATTGATGAGAAAAACAGTAGGACCTGATATGGGGGTAAAAGCAGCTGGAGGAATTAGAAACTATGCTGATGCTGCCCGAGTCATAATTGCCAATGGACTTATTCTTGATCCTCTTAAATTTAGAATCGGCGCTAGTGCAGGTATTAACATCATAAATAACTTGAAATGGATGTCTTTAAGCGAAGAGTGGTTTATAGATGAGATACCTTGTCACTTATGTCCAGTCAGAGCAGCAACATTTGGAAAAATGAGCGAAATTCATTATTCATATCATAAAAGTAAGTGTCATACATGTCAATATAATAATTATAACCAATTCTATGATTAAAATCATTTTATATGGATAGTAAAGAGGTTTGTGAAATGGAAGACCAGTTTTTACTCCGATGCAACTTGGATACTAGAAAAATTATAAAGGAAGAAATACCAGAAAGGATCTTGGCACAATATGTTGGGGGAAGAGGTTTGGGAGTAAGATACATGTGGGAAGAGGTTCCTCCTGATGTTGACCCATTAAGTCGAGCCAATAAAATGATATACGCTGTTGGTCCATTGACAGGAAGCTATGCCCCAACCTCTGGACGATATTGTGCTGTATCAAAATCACCATTAACAAAAACAATATTTGATGCTCATTCAGGGGGAAGATTTGGTTCAGAATTGAAAAATCTTGGGGTTATGGCCCTAATCGTTGAGGGTATGGCAACAGACCTTAGCTACCTCTACTTGGATGCAGAGGATGATATCTTTGAATTGAGAGATGCATCCCAGTTGAAAGGGAAAACTACCTGGGAGACAACTGATATACTTGTAAAGATAACAAAAACACAAGCAAGAGTAGCCTGTATTGGGCCTGCAGGTGAGAATATTGGCCTTATGTCTTGTATCATCAATGACAAAGGTCACGCCCTTGGCCGTGGGGGGATGGGTGCAGTTATGGGTTCAAAGAAATTGAAAGCCATTGTAGTCAAAGGACAAAGACCTCAAAAGAACGAAGAATTGAAAGATCTATCAGAACAGTTAAATTTAGCTGTGAGGAAAAATCCTGTTACTAAATCTGCTTTACCCGTTTTTGGTACATCTGTTTTAGTAAATATTGTCAACGAATTAGGAATGTTTTCCACTAATAATTTTAAGGAAGGGACATTTGATGACGCTCTAGGTATTTCAGGGGAAAAACTTAAGGAATTGTACGTTATTAAAAATCATGCTTGCGCGGGGTGTCGTATTGCGTGTGGGCGTATAACAAAGGTAACTGAAGAGGAACAAGGAAAAGGACCAGAATTTGAAACTATTTGGGCTTTTGGATCTCAAATCGGAAACAATGACCTAGCCTTGATTTGTAAAGTCAATTATCTTTGTAATCAATTAGGTTTAGATACTATATCTACAGGAAATACAATTGGTTGTGCCATGGAACTGTCAGAGAAGAATAGATTATCTAATTTTCCCAGATTTGGCGAGGTTGACTCATTAAAGAAAATCATAACTCAAATTGCTTACAAAGAAGGAATAGGAGCAGAATTGAGTAAAGGATCTAGAAAATTCGCAGAAAAATATGGAGAACCAGATCTCTCAATGACTGTAAAATCCCTTGAGCTACCTGCATATGATCCTAGAGGCGCTCAAGGTCAAGGTCTATCATATGCGACATCCAATAGAGGGGGTTGTCACCTTCGTGCTTACATGATAAGTACTGAAGTGTTGGGGACACCAATTCCAATGGATCGCTTTTCTTCTTCAGGAAAAGCGAGTATTGTTCGAGTATTCCAAGATCTTTCTGCAGTAGTTGACTCGCTGGTTTTATGCAGGTTCTCAACCTTTGCTCTTTCTGCTGTTGATTATGCAAGGATCTTATCAGTAGTACACCAAAAAGAATATTCACAAAGCGATTTCATGAAAATTGGTGAGAGAATTTGGAATTTAGAACGTATTTTCAATCTAAAAGCTGGTTTTAGTGCAAAAGATGACTCTTTACCTAAACGATTATTAGAAGAACCCTTAACGGTCGGTGGTTCACGAAACCGAGTAGTTAAACTGCAAGAAATGCTTCCAGAATATTATAAAATAAGAGGTTGGGATGAAAACGGTGTACCAACCAAAGAGAAAATAGCTCAACTTGAGCTAGGTTAAATGTGAATATGAAAAATATTTCAACAACACTTTCCAAAGAATCATTAAACAAGAGATAGACGAAAGGAGTATGTGGGATGACGAGAATCATCCGAGGTTTTTCACCAGCCACAGGTTATTTTTGTTTGGAATGTCTTAGCAAATGTTGTGCTACAGAATATGAACTACCATTATTAGCCCAGGAAACTGAAATATTACGTCAAGAATACCCTTTTTGTAATATTTTTATACATCATTCAGTAGAGGGAAGTTGGTTACTTCGGGGAGATAGGTGCCCTTTTCTGAATTCTAAAGGGCTCTGTATACTTCATAATACTCCAAATAAACCATTGATATGTCAAATTTATCCTCTAATCTTCTGGAAAGTGAAACCAGATCTTATATTGGCGTGGATAAACCCTTGTCGGGGAAATGGATTTCAGTGGATATCAAATCCTAACAATCGTATTACGGATCAAGAAATTGAAAGACTACTTAACAAATCTCAGTTAAATTACAAAAATTATATGGGAGAACAGATTGATAAACAAAATCCATTCAATGACATTCCAATGAAACGACTTGACGAAGAGCTTACATTTTTTGATAGTATAGATACAAATGATTTACTTAATGAAATTAAGAACTTGAATCTTGTTCCCCAATCTTTAGAGAGAATTCTTTTACTAACAGAAGATTCTACAATAAAAGAAATGGTAGCAATAATGAATGCGGTCATTTATTGGTTATGCTGGAGTCCTGTTGGATTACAACTCTCTTTTAATCATTCAAAATTACTTTTTTTGGTAGCTGCTATCTGGATTGACTTTACTAATCGTCCAATTCTTTCTCAAGCAGTTTTACCTTTGAGTCGTAGCCAAATCCTTCAACAATTGGGATCTTTCCTCGCAACAGCAATAATTCCTTCCTTTTGGAGACAAATGGCGCTTAAAACAGAATTTGAAGAATTGAGAAAGTTTGCTAAGAAAGCTTTTAAGGTACTGAAGGGGGAAATTACCCAGGAAGAGTTTATTAATTCAGATCCTTAAAAAGCCGTGAGATTGAAGGTCTTAATCATTTAAGATTCAAAATCATCGGGGAATCCGATCTGTTTAACAAGAATATCACTTAGTTTATCGGATCGCGGCCGGGACTCGATGAGAAAGTCTTCTAAATTGGTTTCAAGTTGTTTTAACTTTATTCTTTCATCAGGATCAAGATTTTTCTTGTCAATATGATGTTCAAAGAATTTACACGCTAATTGTGGGCATTGTGTCATTGCAGAGAGTTCCTCATCAGATAAGCTTCGAATTCGATATACAGTTTGATTGACTCTTGGATCAAAAATATTGCTTGTAGGATGAATAATTGCGGTTAAATAACTTCGCCCCTTAGTTATTTCGTCTTCTTCCATCCAAATATCAGACCCTAAAGCCCACATCTCATAATCAATGCCCCAAATTTTTTCTGCTTGTTTTGCCTCATTAAATTGGACTAGGTAATTCCCTGCATTTCTATCTGGGTCATTTAACCAAACATCAAAAGGTAGGAGGGTATAGCCATCATCTATTTGCTGAACAGTTTGAAATGCTTCATCTAAATCCTTGTAAGAATCTAAAAATTCATCGAGATTAATGGTGTTTGGGATTTTTTCCAGAAGAAGAGCCAAGACTACTGAGGGGTCATCATGCCCACTTTTTGAGGATAAAATCTGTTCAAATTTTGCTGATGTTTCCAAAGTATACGATTCTCGCTCAGAATACTGGTAATATTCTTCAGCTGTCTCAACTTCTTCATCTTCATCAAGCAAGATCACATCCCCAAGAGGTAATGTCGAGGTCTGTCTAAGAGGATGGTCAGCAATTTGCTGAGAACAAACAATTATAGCTTCAGGAACATTGAGATGTAAGCGACGTCCTAAACGTGAAGCTGTAAGCTCATTAAAGGTTCGCCATAAGTGCATTCTGTCACGACTATCCTCTGGAGATTCTTTGAGATCAACCTCCAAGTCTTGAATCTCTTTTAATTCAAAATCAATAATATTTGCAAAGGTTTTCAAGAGCCATTCCTTACCATTCTCGTCTTCCAAGACGGTAGCTTTTCCATGTTGTCCCGCTGCAGTCATTGTTTTTTCAGTAAGCCGAAAACGATTACGAACAGCTATTTTATCAGGAGTATCAAAAATAACTAGATCCCAGTCATCCATTATTATCAACTTCCTACATTCTCTTCCTAATGTAGATATATCGTTTCTTGGATTCTTCCTATGTTTTTAGATTATAATTTTTAAAGAATTAAATGATTAAAAGAAAACAGGTTAAAAAAGCTAGCTTGATGCTTAGGTCACTCGGGTACCATCAGATACCTCTTGGTCAGGAATTAACAAACTTAAATCTTCTCCATCAACAGCAGCCAAGAGCATTCCCTCGGAACGAACTCCTCGAATAGTGGCAGGTTCCAAATTTACGATCACAGTTAATCGTTGTCCAATAAGTTCCTCTACTTCTCTAAAAGTAGCTAATCCTGCAACTAATTGCCGCTGACCAATTTCTGAACCAAGATTAACTTTAAGCTTTAATAAATTCTTCGTTTTAGGGATTTTTTCAGCAGATATAATGGTTCCAATTCTTATATCAAGCTTTTGAAAATCCTCAAACGGAATAGTGGATTGTTTCTGTTCAGGCACAGGTATTTCCTCTATTGAGTCACTTTTTGATCTGATTCTCAATTCTTTAAATTGTATTTGAAGTTCTTCAATGTCTATTTTTGAGAATAATGGTTCAGACTCTTTAATGAGGGTACCTGGTTGAAGTTTTAATTTACCTGCTTCATCAAAATCCTGTTCTTCGGCTTTTCCCACTTGACCGAGAGTAGTCCAGATTTTCTCACTAGCTTCAGGTAAAATAGGCGATATTAGGATGCTTAGTGTGAGAAGAGATTGAGCACAGAGATACAACGTTGTCTCGACAGCGATAAAATCTGTATTCACCAATTTCCAAGGTTCTTTTGCACTGAGATAAGCATTAGCTGTTCTAGCAAAATCGATTATCGAAGACACTGCTTTCTTGAACTCAAAGCGGTCGAAATAATCCGCTACACTATCAGGAATCTTGTGAATAGCGGTGACAAATTCCCTATCAGTATCATCAAGACGATGACATTCTGGAATCTTACCATCACAATATTTGTTAACCAAAACAATGATACGATGAATATAATTACCTAAGACGTCATTAAGATCATTATTAACACGTTGTTCGAATTCACTCCAAGTAAAATTAGTATCTTTAATTTCAGGCCGTGTTGCCGCTAAATAATATCTCCAATAGTCCGTAGGGAGAAGATCAGCTGCATCATCAATCCAAATACCGATACCTTGCGATTTACTGAACTTTTTATCCTCAAAGAGTAAAAATTCGGTTGTACTCACATTGTAAGGGAGAACAAAAGGCTTACCATAGCTCTCCTTGGTCCCCAAGAGAAGACCAGGGAATAACAAAGTGTGAAAAAAGATATTGTCTTTACCAATGAAAAATACAGTCCGAGTGTCTTGATCTAGCCAGTATTTTTTCCAAAAATTGGGATCATTATGTTCTCTTTCCCCTAATTCTGCGGAGGCAGAAACATAACCAAGAACTGCTTCTAACCACACATAAATGGATTTCCCCTTAGCTTTGGGGATAGCTTTATCGGCCGGAATACCCCAGGCCAAATCTCGTGTCAGGGTACGTGCCTGTAATCCCTCATTCAAAATGTTAACGGAAAATTTACGAGCATTTTCCGGTAGTTGTTCATTCTGATGAATATATTCAGCTAGGGGCTCCTGAAATGCCGAAAAATCATAGTACCATTGAGTTGTTGTTTTAATAATGGGAGAATTATTACAAATTTTACACAGAGGATCTATTAATTCGATGGGACTCAAAGGCTTCCCGCAATCAGGGGCATCACATTGGTCTCCTCGAGCACCAGAAGCACCGCAATAGGGACATATTCCCTCTACAAATCTATCAGGAAGAAATCTCTTATCAAGTTCACAATAGAGTTGGTCTACCTCTTTGGAAAAAATATACCCGTTTTCAAAACAACGACGATAAAAATCTTGAACCCACTTATAATGGAAAGGATTTGCCGTTTTGGAATAATTTAAGCGGATATTCCATTTTTCTAGTAGGGTCAAGATTTTAACATGGTTTTTGTCTACTAATTCCTGGGGAGAGATGTTTTCATCGATCGCAGCTACTTCAATGGGGGTACCATGGCAATCAGAGCCAGTGGCAGAAATTACATCTGCTCCTCGCAATTTTAAATAACGAAAAAAAATATCTGCACCCAATAAATGTAAGACAGTCCCAAGATGAGGAATAGCATTAATATAAGGCCACGCTGGGCAAATGACATACTTTTGATCTCGTAAGGTTTCCACATTAGCCACGTCCTATAGATAGTGAGGAGAAAAAATTGCTGCTGTTATGATAGCCTAATGATGCACTCGTGATGAGAGTAAAAGAAAGATTCAAAGAAAATTGAAAAAAATGACGAAAACATAAGCGGGTGAGCGGAAAAAGAAATAAGGATTCAGCTTGAGTACGCCATTTGGCAATCCCACATTGTTTATCGCCTCAGATCATTCCGCTCAGAGACAATATAAATGGCTTTCGATATAAACAAGCCGATTCAAGAAGACATGTTTACACCAAG
>Ga0209636_10000965_pt1 | contig 28631 bp, 26 predicted proteins | sample DeeMarSWOR152_54_FD_187464 | JGI IMG/M metagenome (GOLD analysis project Ga0209636, IMG submission 187464) | Marine sediment microbial communities from White Oak River estuary, North Carolina - WOR-1-52-54 (SPAdes) (version 2) | ecosystem: Environmental > Aquatic > Marine > Intertidal zone >...
ACTGGATGGAGGGTGTGGTCAAATCATTCAAGTTTGGAGAGTTTAGAAAGGGCTTGGAATGGTTTGCCAATGCACAATGTCCTATGTGTCTTAATGGAGGAGGTGCACCTTGCGAAAACAGAAAATGCACTTCTGAGAAGAAATTTGAAAGCTGTCTTCTATGCAACGATTACTTAACTTGCAGGCACACGGAATATCAGCGAGAGTGGTATCCTTTTGTTGTTGAGAATTACAACCGTGTCAAACAAGTAGGCTTCCACAAACATTTGGAAGAAGAAGAGGAAAGGGCAAGAGCAGGCGTAGACTTGATGGGTCATTTGGAGCGAAGGTGCTGCAAAGTAGTCAAACTAGAAGATAAATAGTATAGTCCTAATTAATCAAGATTTACGGCAACGGAAGTTGTAAAGAACTAAGAAGCTGAACGAGTAGCTTAACACATACACAGTGCCGTTTATGCGCAAAAATTTGGATAAACCATCGTCCAGAAAAAGATATCTTGTTGTCTTAATGCTATAGCTTGGGAATAGAATTGGTAGAAGTGGTCAATAGTCCTAAGCTTTCAAGCGTTGTGGCAGGAACTTACTTGGCGCTTGTAATTTTCATAGCTTCTGTTGTTGCTTTCTTCACTTATGCTGGTTTTTTTACACCTCTGGGAGTTGGAGGGCTGATTGCTGCTGTTGTGTCGGTTTTTGTTGAGGCAATTATGCTTCTTATTCTGCTGTCCATTTACAGGACAAAGTACGTTTTAACGGATGAGAAGCTCATCATCAAAACAACCAAGCTAATCGGAGGAAGCAAAGAATTTCATTTGAGAGATATTCTAAGTGTCGAAAGAACGCTGATGCCCTTTGGCATAAGACTATTCGGCGCCAGTTTTCACGGAGGCTATTACCATATTCCTTCACTCGGAAGAACCTTTATTGCTGTTACTAACTTCAACGATGGTGTTTTGGTGAAGACAAAGCATGGAAATTACATAATAACTCCAGCGAAGCCTGAAGATTTTATCAAAGCCATCCACGAGTCAAAAAACGCGCATTTTAGAGCTAACTAAGGGCACTCAATTCTCCGTTCTGCTTAGCCAAAAAAACATGGCTAAACTAAGCGATTTCGATGATCATTCTTGGACATAGAGTATTGAACCAAATCCCGCTCATAGTAATGCACGACACCTTCGTATGTCATTCCGATTTTCTCCATCACGCGGCGAGAAGCAAAATGGTCTGGGTCTGTGATGGCAATTATGCGATTTAATTTTAGGCTCTCAAACCCGTACCTGAGACATTCTCGAGCAGCTTCTGTCGCGTAGCCTTTGTTCCAAAAAGCTCGTGCTATATCGTATGATAGCTCAATTTCTGGACCGCGCCCTTCAACGGGATAAAGCCCACAATTGCCGATTAGCACACCAGTTTCTTTTTCTATCAAAGCCCACAAACTTAAACCGTGCTCTTTTTGAAGTTTCATTATGTTTTCTAATCTTTGCTGAGTCACTTCGATAGAGGGCGACGGTCCACTTGGAATGCGTTTCATTACTTCTGGGTCGCCGAATATTTTGTGAAGTGCTTCAGCGTCTTCATGCTTAAAAAGTCGAATGTAGAGCCGCTTTGTTTCAAGCAGAAAATTCACAGGCTTACATCTTCCAGATCATTCGACATTGCTTATGCTAGTACAGAATCTTGTCGCTTATTTTGACTCTGCCGTTCTCGATAGGTATGCCTTCTTGTTCTAGATGTTTTCTTCTACCCTCAGCTGCCTTCTTTTCTCCTCCAAAAGAACCGTCAGATTTGACCACACGGTGGCATGGAACAATTGGGAACAACGGATTCTTATGCAAGGCGTTGCCCACAGCCCTATAAGCTCGGGGTTTACCAATCTTTTCGGCAACCCGTTTGTACGTGCTAACCTTTCCTTTAGGAATCTTAAACGTAGCAACCAAGACATTTCTTTCGAATTCTGTCTTGTCCTTTAAGAAGCGGATAACATCTTGTTCTGTCTTAATCAAATCCCTTTTTATCAATTACACCTCTCCAAGTCACACTCTACGCACTTGTTAAAGATCCTAAAGAAGCTTATTCCATTTCTTGATTAACGCTTTCAGCAAATCTCTAAGCTTTTTCTCGATTTCTTGCTGTCTGACGAATTCTTTGTCTGACATCGAAAGAGTACTAGCGTACTCCAGAACCGTTTCTTTCGTAAGAATATCCACATCTTCGAATTCTGCTATTTTGTCACTAAACTTTTCAGCATGGCAGCACTCATCAAGCTCCGCTTGCAAATCAACCAAATTCGAGGCATCCTTCTTGTCAAATTCGATTTTGAACCCAAGTCTTTTTAGGGTGCTGAGAACTGTTGTCATTTGTTCTTTCGCAAATTTTATGTTGGGGCGAGTTTTGCCTACGCTGCAGTAGAAGGATTCGGCAGTGGCTCTGTAGTAGCTTTCGATGAGGTGGCCTAGTCTTTCTTCGCGCGTTACTTCTATCATGCCTCCGTCTTGAAGTTTCCTTATGTGGTGATACACGGCTTGGGGAGTGAGGTTTAGTTCAGAGGCTAACTGGCTCACAGTCATCTCTTTGACGCGTAGTAAGTAGATTATCTTTCTTCTGGTGTCGTCCGCTAACAGTTGAAACGCTTCAGGATCTTTTATAGCTATCATGGGCTTCATTGATTTTCACTAATAAATACATTGTTTGAATGAATATAAAAACTTTTTTATTATTAAAACATAAACTTTATAAGCCTTCTCCTCTTTATTATTAAAACGTATATTTGAATAGTAAAGAGGTGATATGAATGCAAACAGAACTTAAACAAGCATCATGTTGTGAATGCGAGAAACGTAACGAAAGAAGCCGTTCTTTCATAAGAGCCTGCAGTACCGTTCAAGCTCATTCAGTAAACACTTCTGGCAACTTGTCTACTTCATTAAACGTCGAGCCAGTAACGGTCGCTCAACCTTATCAACTGGAAGCAGAACGAAAACGCGCCGTGGGCATTGAATATTCAAGACGATCTATATTCCGATAATTCACCCCTTTCTTTTTTTGCGATTTAGTTTGAATATTTAATAATAAGAAATTTTCAAAATAATTTGGCAACTATCTTTGCATTATAAGGTTCAATAGGTTCTGTGGGTTGTGGGGCACTTGAAATCAAAAGCCAGACTATTGCTATTAAAACGATTACAGCAAAGCCCCATATCCATAATGGTACTTTAAGAACCTTGATGTCCTTCAGGATTTTTATTATTTCGTCTGTGCATTTCGTGTCTGATTGACCGGGTTCGTCTCCAGCGCTTTTCTTAAATGATGATTCCTTAGCCATCTCTTCTTTTCCTTCAATTTTGACCTTCTTGATGCTAGGTGAAGTATCACTAGACATTGCTGTGTTTGAGTATGGAATATCTACTGGTTCTGCTGGAGAGGGAGCCTCGCACACGTCAGGCATAGATTCAACCATCTTTTCGCCAGTTGATTTTTGAGTTATTTCTTTCTTGTTCACCTTATCTTCAGCAGACATGTCGATAACCACAACTTAGTTAAATGCTATCATTCGTAAAGCAGTTTCGGTATTAAGATTTCAACAGATTTGAACCATAGACTCTCGCTTGGCAGGGCAAAAGAGCGCATTTGTGTCTTGCTCAGAAGCTAAAGACACTAGAACATTACCATTTCTCGGTGTACATAACCTGCAAGACTACGCTTAGGTACATATTCAAAAAATAAAAACATGCGTTTAGGTTTAGAATACGAAAAAAGGAAGAATAATTGCGTGTGCTTGTTTCTGCTACTAAGAGTGACAACAACAAAAAAAGAGAGATGGCTCGTTTACTTAGAAGTACTTTTTAGTGGCGAAAGCCGCTATGGTAGGTCCTATGATTATCGCAACAGCTATTAACGCCGCAGCTTTTGGGACATCTCCTGTTATTCCGAAAATGTCTACTCCCCAATTAGCGATTCCTAAGGCAAGAACAGCTAAGATTATGGCTATTATCAATCCTATGATACTAATCGCTAAGTCTTTTATAGTTGCAGAGCCTTTTTCAGTCATTTAAATCTCCACAAAAGAGAATATTTAAGAGGTTGAAGTTTAAAACTTTTTCCAGTAGGTAGCATTGGGATTCATTAGCAAACCAAGGTCTTTCCATAACTCTTCTCTATAACAAACTTCCATTAACACCAAACTTATGGCATTTAAGATGGTTAGGCGTCTTTCAGCCAGTTGAGACCTATTATTGTGGCGTCGGCGATGTTGACTATTCCATCCATGTTAAAGTCTACATGAGAATTGTAGTTTAATTCGCCTTCTACAAGCATCCAAGCATCTCTCACCATTTCTGCGTCTGTCATGTTTACCGCTCCATCATGATTGGCATCACCTGGAATGTAAGGACTCATCAAAGGATAGTTATCCTGATTTTCAGCATCAATAATGTGCGGTGTGTCTCCTATTCCGTCTTGAGGATTCAAGTCTTCTCCAGTATAATTGCTCCAGAACTTGATAATTGGCAAACTGCAACAATATTTATTGTGTCGGCAATTGTTGCAGTCGGTATTGCTGCCATGATTCACTTGAAGTCACCATCGAATCTGTCGGTAAGTTAGAGGAACTGGAGATCCGAGAGATTACAAATACCAATAGACTGCTTGAGCTTTACAATTTTATATTTACAATTAGAATAATTTTTTATAAAATTATTTTTTTCTTATCTTATTGTAAAACTGTAAAGTTATAAAACGCATGAACAGCGATAGCGTGAACAATGGTAGTGAGCGCACTTCAGTATTTCTGGGGCAGATGGTTTATAAGTGGCGATGCTAACCTTAGGTTCAGCGTGTAAGAAGCGATTTTTGCACAGCAACTAATAGGAGTTGAAATACTATATGTACGAAAGAGAAATGCACAAGGCTGTCTGTGCTGAATGTAAGAAAGAATGTCAAGTGCCATTCAAACCTGACCCGAGCAGACCAGTCTATTGTCAAGAATGCTACAGAAAAAGAAGACCAGCAAGATACTAGATCAAATTAACAACTTGATTCTAAATCCAATCAATTTCCAGGTTTATCCTATTTTTTTTACCTCGGTGTACATAACCTTCAGACCTGCCAGTACCTACGTATTTACACTCGAATTCTCCATTCATAAGTTTCTAAGTTTCTCACTTTCTCACTTTATAAAAAAGAAAAAAATAGAAACCAGGTTTCTCAAATTTAATCCATTTTAGAAGGTGATAAACTAAGAAACTGAGAAACCATGCTTTGATTTGATTGATGAACACTAACAGCGCGAATAATATCATATGTGTTTCTGCAATGGGAGGCTGCGGAAGACTAAGGGGTGATGCGTAAATTGATAAAAGGAAGCAGTATTTGCGTTAGTCTATAAGGTTTTCTAGTTTACATGCAGTAGCCTTAATGTAACCTAGGGTCTCAGATTTTATGAAAACGGTTTCGCTCAACGTAAAGATCTATCTTTCCTGATGAATCTATTACAAATTCCACGGGCATTTTGTCACCGACAGGAGAGAACATATAGAATCTTAGATTCTCGATGTTCTCAGTTTCTGGGATTAACGGTTCATTTGCTTCCATAAACTTTTCTTTAGATTCAAAATATAGCAGACTTCCCTTTTTTACAATAGAAATTTTTGCCATTCCTTTGTATATTTGGTATTGACCTACCAGAGTGTTCAGTTTTTTCTCCCTTTGGAAAAATGGCATCTCTCTTTCAGGGTCTCTACCCATAAGAAGAGCTAGAGCGCTAAATAATATGGGGTCAGGACCTTGACCTACATTGGCCGCCTCTGCAATTCCAATTTTCAGGTCAGGTATAAATGACAAGCGACCACTTGAAACTCCTGTCGAGCCACTGTGGCTTACGAGTTTGTGTCCTAGGAAATCTTCCAAGACAAACCAGCCATATCCATATCCTTCCTTTCCACGGCTTCCTAAGGCGTGTGCTCTACCCATCGTTGTCTCGGTATCGATATAAATTGTATGCATCTGCTTCAGCAAAGACCAATCCAAAATCCTTGTATCTTCGAAGACTCCATCGTTCATAGTTGCGATTAGGTAGTTTGCCATTTCCATCACGGAGCTAATCAATCCTCCAGGCGCATGAATAAATTTGTGAAAAGGATGTATTAACGGTGTAGCAGTTATTGTTCCTTCCTTGCTCTTTACAAAATATGGCGTCATAGTATCCGAGTCTTTCTCAAACTCTTCTTTCAGGAACGTGGATCTATTCATTTTTAAAGGTTTTAGTATTTTCTCCTTGATGTAGTCTCGGTATTTCAGCTTGCTAACTCTTTCAATTATCTCTCCGAGAAGAGTGTAGCCTTCATTGAAGTAGAAGAGTCTCTTTCCAGGTTTGGCAGCCACTTCCTCCGAAGCATTGTTGACGTGTAACAAACAGTCGTCAAGACTACTAAGGGGAGTCATTTTATCGTCTATGCCCATCATTCTCATAATTACTAGTTCGGCTACTCCGAGGTTAGGTATTCCTGAAGAATGAGTTAATAAGTGATGTATTGTAATTGGGTCTTCCTTGCTCCCTATTTTGAATTGAAGGTACTTACTCACAGGATCTTGCAGATCAAGCTTTCCTTGTTCTACAAGTTGCATTATCGCCAAAGCCGTGAAAGACTTCGTACAAGACCCTATTCCATACAATGTATTTGGTGTTGCAGGAAGGTTATCTTTCAAATTCCTTGCTCCAAATCCTCTTGCGTATATAACACGATCACCATTTACTAGGGCAACACTTAATCCAGGAATATGCGCTTGGGCCATTGCAGTAACAATTGAATTCTCAAATTTCTCTTTAGAATCATCAAACAGTTCAGAAGACAAGTTCATCACACAGTTTTCCTTATCTCAAAAGAACTTAAAACTTGTGATGTATGCAAGGAATTTTCTATCCATCATGAAATGCCAAAAAGTTACTTTCAATTTTCTCTTATATAATAATATAATATTAAAAATTTTCAAGATAGAAAAATCAACCTTCCGTTAGAGAAACCAGAACATGGCTCGACCTTTGTGTACATGACCTGCAAGACTACAATTATGTGTGTATTCACAGAGAAAGGAATAGTTAGGCGTGTTGTAGCCAGTTTACACCAATTATCGTGGCGTCTGCGATGTTGATTATTCTATCCATGTTAAAGTCTACGTGAGGGTTATAGTTTAGTTCGCCTTCTGTGAACATCCAAGCATTTCTAACCGTTTCTGCGTCCATCATGTTGACTTCTCCGTCATGGTTACAATCGCCTGCAACATATGAGCTCATTAGTGGATAGTTGTCTTCATTACTTGCATCAATAAAGTATGGCGTGTCCCCGATTCCGTCGAGATCAGAGTCAACATCCGAGTAGTCGCTCCAGTAATTTCCTTCTTTGAAACTGTTGTTCCAGAAATTAGCCGAGTTGACGATGTAGATTTGAACTGTGTTGTTAAGGATGCTGTTGTGGTATAAGGTGTTGTTCGAAGCATTGGATACCCATAAACCGTATCCGTTGTTTTGAATGCTGTTTCCAAGTATGTTGTTTAAGGAATTGGACAGCCATAAGCCAAAACCGCAATTTCCTGTTAGATTGTTTCCGATCACACTGTTAGAAAGCCCGTGCAACCATATGCCATGCCCGTTTGTTTTAATGTTGTTTTCAAATATGTTGTTGTTTCGGGAACCGTCGACCACGATACCGTCATATTTGCTTTCGGCTACATAGTTCTTAAACACATAATTTGAAATACCATACAGCCATATACCAACAATCCCACTATTTTCCACACGGTTTCCGAATATCTTGTTCGAGTCGCCATAGACCCCTATTCCATCACCACCGTTCCAATGTATGTTATTGCTAGTAACGGTGCTATTGCTTGAATTAATCCTTAGACATACGCCATCATTTCTGTTTCTCGTAATGTTGTTTCCGCTTACTGTATTATAACATGAAAACAGGTTAATGTCAACGCCGCCTCCACTATTCTCGATGTTATTTCTAGATATCATATTGTTACTCCCTTGAGTAATTGCGATAGCATAGTCAGCAGTCTCTGTTACATTGTTTCCAATTATCGTGTTATACGATGAATACCATAAACTCACGCCGAAGAAATTATTTGCTACTAAGTTGTTCCCAAATATGTTGCAGTAGTTCGCATGATCTATCCAAACTCCCGCGTCCTGAGCGTATAAGCTTCCACTTTGTTCTATGGTAAAGCCTGTGATGTTGACCTTAGAGCTAGCCACTTTTACGACTGTGCCAGTCATGTTGCCGTCGATTATCGTCGTGGCTGGATCTTCCCCAACAAGCTGAACTGTCTTGTTTACAGTTACGTGTTCGCAGTACAAGCCAGACCTGACGAAGATTGTGTCACCTGGAGTTGCCGTGTTTATGGCTTCTTGAATTGTTGGGTATTGGTCTGGAACGGTGATTTGTGCAGGTTGAGTCTTACACAAATGAACATTGAACGCACCAGTGATTGTTAGTAGCAGTAGGGAGAGAATCAACAAGACTATTTGTCCATTCTTGTTTCTCACTTTCAGAGTAGTCTTGCCAAACAAAAATCTGCCACCTTAACTCTTATTCCAAATAGTCTCACCTTGATTTCTCCCAAATCATAGAGGTTTAAGAATGTTACTCAGTATGATATGGCTCCACGCCTAGCCATTTCTGTCGAATATCAGAAAATCAACAAACATATAACAAAGAACCACCCCATCGCTTGCCTCGGGTGCATTTGCAAATTACAAGGACGGCACAATTTTACTCACGTGTGTGGAGGGAGCGCGTGTTAGTTCTATTTCGTTGGAAAAATTCCTATATAGAAGCGGACGCTGACAAAGTTCTTTGCATCTTCTTCATAAACTACTTGAACCAAGTCACTGGGAATCGAGAAATGTCCGTACCTATCCATTATCCTGTAATCCAAAGTGTACATGTATCTACTCCCATCGAATTGGCACGTGAAAAAATAGGGTATTTCATAAGGAGATCCAGATGGAGGAATAACTGGCCCCCAATCTGTAATATTGCAGCCACCTATAGCTTTACCATCTGAAAAGCATATCCAAACGTTATCGTCTGAATCTATTCGACTGTTGTTATTATTATCGAATGTTACAGACAAAATTCTCTTTTCCTAGCTGTGAGGAATATCGTCGTTTACGATGATTATAATATGATAGAAGTAAGCGTATAATCCCCCTTCATCTCTTTTTTCTATAGCAAAAGTAGCGTTGATAGTTAGCGTCTCATCTGTAACATTTTGTGCCTCGCGTGGCCAATCAAAGATAAATGCACGGCTTGGCTCGGTTTCAACATGCTGCATGAATCGCATCTGAGAATACAATGCTACTGTTGACACTGAAAGTATTGCGATAACCACCAGAAGAGATACGATAATTACCTTTTGTTTATCCATTACCCTCCCTTCCTCCACATTCAAACTCAAGAGTGTTACGGTTATTTATCAAGTTTACTAAAGTTCCCCCATAACTTTTCTCTAGAGCAAACATTGTATTCAAAGGAAGTGCAAATTCCGCCAAAAGAGCGTTAGTTGAATCATAGACTTCTACCCTTCCAACTCCTGGATATTCTGCCCCTTCAAAGTATCCATATGTGTTGTCATAACTACTATAGGTTGTTCCGCCAGACAGATCACCTCCTACAAAAGTAACACTCTTCCCTCCAATATTTGTGACGTATTTTGAAATCCTAATTATGGAAGAGGGGATAGTGCCTGAATCCATCCATGATTCCCATAGGACAGCAGTCAAATGGTTTGTAGCAATTGGACAGACTCCTCCACTCGTGATCAACGATAAAATTTCAAGTAGCACTTCTGTCTTGTTTATCTGAGTAGTTTTTACCGCCTGCCATCTTAACCCTATTTGAGTAGCATCAACAACATCGATTATTCCATCATCGTTGATATCAACCCATGGATCGTAGGGCAGGTCTCCTACTGGAGTAACTTCACCGCTCAAACTAGCATTCAAATGCATAAACAACACAGTGACCAAAATTACACTCAACGCAACAATGGACAAATTGGGTCTGTTAGCTCCTTACATTGGATTAGTCTCAACAGTCTCAATCGTAGGAGTTGCAGCAACCTTCTACATCAAGCATAGAAAGGAGAAACAATGAAACACTTCGATATACTCGTTATAACTCTTTGTTACTTCAGTTTATTGAGGCGTCATTGAAAAGCAACTTCACAAGAAGAAGAGACTTTCGTAAGTGTTATTTGTTGCTTTGATTATTGTTTGGTTTTGGAGTAGTGAAAGTTGAAAAGATTTGTTGTTAGATTTGCACTGGTACTTGGGTTATTTGCAACTTTGGTTTCTTCATTCTATGTTCAATCAATCAGTGCTGAAGAATTTTCCTTGATTCGAGCTAGAGTAGACTTTAAACCTGACACTTTGCCATTGTTGAGTTTTCGTGAATGGATCGCTTGCTATATTGAGCTTCCACTAGGCTTCAGACCTAGTTCTATCGATGTTTCTTCAATAGTTTTGAATAGAACGATCTCCGCAGTAAGACCAGTTTCTATTGGAGACTACGATAATGATGGCATTCCAGACTTGTGTGTAACATTCAACAGGGCTATGGTGATACGGTTCATTCTTCATAACATTGGATTCACGAATCGATTGGTGAGATCAATGACTGTAACGTTGACAATAACTGGAACCATCTATGATGGAACACTCTTTAAAGGTTGTGACACAATAAGATTATTGCTTGGTTCAAGGCCAATACCTGCTTAGAACCAAACAACTAGAATCTGGGAGAAACTCAAAAGAAAGACTGCTGGGCAACGCACCTTTTTTCCGTCTTTATGACCTATGCAAGAAACTTCTTATTATAAACTCATTTTCACCCTTCTCTCCACTTAGTTAGTCGTATGTTGCTCCACACATATTATATACGAAAAATGGCAAGTGTGTCTGTGCTTGTGGTTCATTGATCCATGTTGAATACCCTAACCTCTAGCTTTGAAAGGTAAATGGCTTTGAACTACAAGCCCCCTTCGCCACTCAAAAGTAGGAAAGGAGACTTTGTAGAATGGCAGAATCCAAAACGATCTACAATGAATGTTCAGCATGCAAAAGCAAGGTTGTCATAAGTTATAAGTGTTCAAACTGTAAGTCTAAGGTCTGCATGATTTGTGCTATACAGAATGATTGGAAATGTCCGCACTGTAAGCAAAAACTTCTCTTAAGTGATGGCTGATGAAAGAATATGAATTTCGTGTTGACGTAATTTATCCTCCTGAATTCAGAAAACTCTTTTTTGAAACTCTTGAGAAGGAAAAGAGTAAAGGAGTTCTAGGTTACAGACGCCGTATTGAAGAAGCTGCTCCTCCCCCAGATCTGATTAAAGACATCATACTTCTGACCGCAGCTAGTCTGTCAATTATAAAGACTCTGTATGAGTTTTACAGAATTATCAAGGCAAGAAACAAGAAATCCAAAGTCTATGTAACTGTGAAGGGAAAACGTCTAGATATGGAAGCTTATGACGTGGAAGAGTTGAAAGCAGAAATGGCAAATTCAAACAATGATTAAAGTGTTAAGCCTTAGTAACTCTTATTAGCTCTTCTGGTTCTACAATAGTCTTGCCACACCTTTTGCAAGTATTGCAATCCTTTGACAACATTGTTCTTACGTGGCGATTTCTAAATATCTAGGCAATACCGCATTGCACACGTAAACCTTGTTAGTGGCTCTGTAAAATCTCATGCCACTTTTCCTTGCAGCTGCAACATTTATCTTCAAGATAACTGGCTTGTTGGTTCTTCTCTCTCCTACTTCCATTGCAACTTCTATTGTCGGAGACAAGTGAACCCATCTCCTCTTCATAGGCTTGAGACCGTCTCTCATGATTTTGTGAGCTGCATCTGATGTTGTGCCGTGATAAAGCACCTTCACCAGTCTATCCTCCTCCAGTTCCAATTTTACGGGTATTGTGTGACCGTACAAAGCTCTAATCTTGTTTCCGATAATTTCAAATCGCCTTCTATCACTTCTTTCAACAATCTCAAAAACGATTTCCTTGTCGACAGTAAACCGCTCTTCAAGCTTCTCTACTAGCTTGTCCACATCTGTAAAACCGTGTCTATCCATTTCTAAGTCTTCAGGATTATGCCTAAGAAGGTAACTCATGTATCTGCTTACTTTGACCTTCAACTTTGATTCCATGAGGGTTCGCCACTTCTCTGCTAGGGCCCATTTCCGTTTTGCCCAATCGAACAAAGATCTGAATTTGTCTATGAACTTAATGGATTGTTTTTGACGTATTTGGTTTTGCGTTTTGTTGTTGACTACTAATCAATTGTCGTTTTTCTCTGTGACTGAGCGATTTGATTTCTCGTTCTCTTTTCATTGCTTCGCTGCGGGTATTGAACTCTTCGATGTATACAATCTTCTCAAGTTTACGCGTTCTCGTGTATCTGGCGCCTTGGCTCTTCTTGTGTTGTTCAATCCGGTGTTCCAAATTCTTGGCGTATCCAGTGTAATAGGTGCCATCTTTACAAAGAAGGATGTAGACATAGTAGGGCATCCACTACCAACTCCCAGCTATAATAAGCAGCCACTTCAGTTTTAATGCACTTGTATGCGTTACTGCCAATCAACTTTTTCTAACCTAAGATTAAATTTCTTCAGTGAATTATGCAATTCTCGGAATTTCCTTTTGATTCTTATTCTCTGATCTTCTTCTAAGCGTGCGACCTGCTTACTGGCGATTTTGTGTACATGAAGTTTCAAGTTTCCCGATTTCTTAGACCACCGATTATTTTCTTGAATCAGAAAGGTGTTTGGTGTTTTTAGAGATTTTAGTGTAATCACATTGTCTTTGATGATTACAATGAATGAAGAGCTTGAGAGGAAGTTGAAGAGAGAACGTGTTGAAATCTGTTTGAATTGTAAGAAGTTTGTTGACTGCAAACACATTGGCGAATTTGAAGAATGTGTTGACTTTGTTGAGGTTGAAGGAAGTTTGGAGCATTGTGAAGACTTGCTAAGCTTGGTGACTTTTTGTGAAGGAAACTAAAGGCTGCAGGCCTGCTAGGGTTGCTTCAGTGATGCATTGTTGTAAATGCTGTTGGTTCATTTATTACAGGCAGATTGGACAGGTTGACATTTGTGATGCTTACTTGGAAGTTGAAACAGGAGATGCTGTGGTCATTGTTGATGTTGGCGAGTATTTGAAGTTGAAAGCTCAAAGAATAAGAGTGTGTGTCAATCCTTCAGTGCAGAAAGTGTGCTTTTCTTACATTTCCTAGTTTCCATCTTTCCTTTCTATAGAGCCAGAATTTTACAATTTTATATTTGTAATTGGATTAATTTTTTTAAAATTATTTTTTTCTTTTTATATATAATATATTAGATTTTTTCAAAACTTAAAAACCGCAAATGGTCACATGTCGCCTGTCAAGATTACCTTTCTTCTTCTAGACCTCGGTGTACATAACCTTCAGACCTGCCAGTATTCAGTATCTACACCCTTTTCTAACCTGTAAGATTCTAAGTTTCTCACTTTATAAAAAAAGAAAAAATAGAAACCAAGTTTCTCAAATCTGATCCAATTTAGAAAGTGATAGACTAAGAAACTGAGAAACTGGACTTTGACTTGACTGATGAACATTGACAGCGTGAATACAGTTTGAGTGGTTCTGTAATAGGGAGGCTGGAGAACTAAGAGGCTGCAGAGAGGTAGACTGGAAGCGCACGAAGTGCGAATTTCTTTTATATAGAATCCAACAAACCAGTTCACGGGCATTTCAATGATACCTATTCCCTTCTCTTGGGCTGCATTGTTTTTTATCGCAGTTGGCGCTTTTATATTAACGGTTGGGGTCGGAGCAGCAATCAATGCGGTCATAAAAGGAATGCGAAAGAAGTCTCCACGAGCAGAAATAAAGAGCGAAGTCTATGGAACGTTTGTGCCAATCGGTTAGGTATTGGTTTAATCGTGTTTGGCTTGCTGGTTCTAGCTTGGCTTGATTGGCAGATCTTCGTCTAGTCACACATGAGCTTGCAAAAGCGTTCTACACCATTTTCTTTCCAAAATTTCTTATTATATATTTATTATATAAGAAAAAACTAAAAGATAGTAGAAGTGAGCACTGGTAGAAGTTATGTCAAAGAAAAAGCAAGAACAAGGCGAATTGACTGGAGATGAAAAAGACAAACATCCGTTCCGTAGGAAACAACAGAAGACAGCTTCAAGCAAGAATTTCAAAGAAAAAATCTCAAAAGAGAACCGAGTCGTAGGTAAATCTCTGATATACAAGATCCATGAAGAAGCGAAGAGGTCGCTAGAAAAACTGCGACAAACAAAAAACCAGAGACACTAAGACACTGTTCAACCTCGGTGTATGTAAACTGCAAGGCTACAATTACGTAAGTGTCAACACGAAAAAAAGAAACAGTCGTCGAATAAGGAAAGCATGGAATTTTATATAGTATTTGGTTTACCATCAAGGTTGCGAGTTCGACCAAGTGGCACAACTTTGACAAGACCGAAAATGTAGATGTTGTCTGAAGTGTATGTCTCGCCTAGAGCTTGTGAAGCATCGGCGCTCATGGTGTAGAAGCCTCTAGTCAAACCAACAGTCACTTGTAAGGCTATTGAAGTTCTGTTTGCCAAAGTAATTTCGTTCCATTCATTTATGGGAAATGAATTCGCAAATAGTGTGACGTTGAACGATTCCGTAAAATTACCGTAGTTGAATAGAACAATACTAATGGGCAGTTCGTCTCCTTCACCCAATATTGCTTTGGAAGTTGTGAGACTGGTTATTCCGATGTCGTGTGTATCCCACGGGTAAGGCTTCATGAGTGGGTAATTATCTTGGTTATTCTCATCAATAATGTACGGTGCGTCTCCTATTCCATCACTTCCTGGTTGATCTTGGTTTGGACCGCTGCACAAGTCTATGCCTATGTAGTCGCTCCAATAATTTCCTTCGAAACCATTGTCCCAGATGTTAGCTGAATTAAAATCAGCTGCCTGCAGTTCCCAACTGTCTATAATGTTGTTATAGTAGATTTTGTTATCAAAAGCATCGAAGAAAATCACTCCTCTATTGTTTGAAAAGACAACATTTCTTGTGATTGCGCAACCTGTAGACTCGATAATTAGAATGCCGTTCATTCCGTTAAATTTGATTTCATTGTCTGCAATGGTGTTGTTGTCACAGAATTTCAGTTCCACTCCATGCTGTCCATTTGAATAAAACTTGTTTCGGGTGATATTGTTGTGATCGTTATCTAGCCACAGAAAGATTCCTGCGTGACCATTAGATTCGAAATGATTTTCTCTAAAGTCGTTATGACAGGAAAACATCATTCTTATTCCATCACCACTCGCGAAAATGTTGTTAGATTGAACTTTATTATCATAGGAAGCATACAGTACTAAACCCCAGCCTATATTTGAAACCAAGTCATTCCTGATTAGCTCGTTGTCTGACGAATTGAGCAACCAAAGCCCAAACGTATTCGAAGACACGTTGTTTTCAGATATGTAAAAACCATTAACTGACCAGAAAGTCAATCCGATACCAAATTGACGTATACCAGAGCCAAATTCATTCAAACTAGCATTATTGTCTGAAACAACACACTCTGTGGAGTTACTTAAGACAATACCACCAACATTCTCTATAGCATCGTTCAATTGTATGGTCGCATTATAAGAGTTATGGAGATACAAACCTACAGGATTATGTGTAACTAGGTTTTCTGTGATAATACTGTCTCTAGACGAGAGGAATACGATTCCATAACCAGTGTATCTTATTATCTCCAAGTCGAAATGTCCCGGTTCTCCTAAAACTTCCCATCCCAATACCTTGATGATGTATTGTCCTATTGGTGGGTTGACGATAAAAGTATGCACGCTCTGCTCTTTCGCGTCCATGTAGCTTACTAACTCTTGAACCTGTGGTTCATGATCACCGTTTTTGTCATGAAATAAGCCAATTCCCAGTTGATTTACGTCTTCGTGACCCAAGGCTTGTACACTGATAGCAGGTGTATGGTCAGTTATGTCGAAAAAAGCAGTATAGTTACCGTTGACCATATCATGCAAGTACCATCTATGTGTAGGAGACACATAATCTTGGTAGATTTCTTGATCGGTCAAAAGTTCAGTTTCATGATAACCGTTCGAAGACACAAGGTTAGAAGATATAACATTTTCATTACTCTCTACTTTTATGCCGACTTTACAGTTCTGAACCCCAAATCCCTGAACAGTCACATGATCTGCTGTAACTAAAATCCCTGTGTCAGTTCCACTGCCGTCGATAATTGTTGTCTCTTTATCCTCTCCAATCAATGAAACTGTCTTATCAACAACCACATGTTCATAGTATGTTCCACTGTAAACAAAAATAGTGTCTTCTTCATTAACTAACGGTGAGTTTAAGGCTTCTTGTATTGTGTGAAAGTCTGCTGGACCATCATCATCAACAGTCCAAGTCGTGGGCTCTGGTTTAACTTGTTGAATATTGAATGAAAATGTTAGCAAGCCTACTAATAGCAAGATTAACATTATTCCAGAGGCTATTCTCTTAATTTTCTTTCCTCTCCGTAACTAATGATATTCTCAGATTAAACTAAAGTTTTTTGATAACTCTTCTCTATAACAAACTTCCATCACCAAGCACCAGACTTGTGACATTTAAGGTGGTTAGGCGTGTTGTAGCCAGTTCAAGCCTACTAGCGTGGCATCTCCAATGTCGATTATGCCATCACCGTTGATGTCAGTATTTGTTGGTGCTGGTGGCGAAAGTTGCATCCAGCATACGCTTATCTGAGTGGCATCTGAAATATCAACGTAAAAGTTGCCATCAACGTCGCCTGGAATTGTAACTGTCACGGTACTGCCAACGAGGGTGTTGTCTGCTATGTCTGTTTCACCTGGTACAGCGTTTACATCAGCTCTTATCGTGTAGTTGCCTCTAGAGAAGCTTGAGGTGTTCCATGCAAAATTAAAGATAGCAGAGTGTCCACTTTTTACAAGAGCTGACAGAGATTCCCAGCTATCATTATTAAGATACACTGTAACATTGATTTCCTCGATCATGCTGCCTTGGTTCGTGGCGACCACCGTGATATTCACGGTACTGCCTTGTCCAATGATGCTTTTGGGAATAGTTATCGCTGAAACTGCAAGATCAGGCGGACGCGCCAAATCCACGATGTACGTGAAGACAGGCAACCATCGTTGAATTACAGTTTCAATACCACTTGGAAATGGATTGTACAGCCACCTCTCTCCTCCTAACCATGAAGTGTGCGGGTAAGGTCCAGGTTCTATAACTGCGTCCATCCAAGTCGCATTACGAAATATCTCACAAGTCAACGCCAGAACCCCGGCCTCGCCGTACATCCAATCGTCCCAAATACCGTACATCACCGTAGGCGAATCATATACTGTACCTCCTGTGATGTTTGAGAGGCTTTGCGCAATCTCCACGAATTTCGCATCGTCAGGAGTAGGGTCTGCAGTGCATCCCCATGGATATATTACGAATTCGAGACCTGAGTGGAAACTGATAGCATGCGTGAAATTATGGTCCAACACCAAATTTCTAATCGCTTGCGTTTCTGGCTCCGAAAAGGGTGCAGGTCCACGGTAGACAGGCGAAGACGGGTCTGATACAGCCTTTTCCCAATCAACAGGATAATTTCGGTTCAGGTCAACGCCGCCTATCCAATCTTCACCATTTACCCCATCAAGGTCATTGTCTATTCCTTCGTATTCCAAGTACTCAGGATGATAAGGATCCGTGAAGTCTACTAAAACTTCAACGAGACCATTCCCATTCAGGTCTTCAGGAGGGTCTTCATCAAGACCGCCATCATTATCTTCATCTATCGGGCGAGCATTCTTCCTTTGCCTATCATTCAATTCAAACAAGTCAAGACCGTCAACATTCAACGCCACGACCACATAGATTTCGCGCGTGTTAAGAAGATTCGTTACATTCTCATCTAACCCATAATTCGTAGCCGTATCAACGACATAATACAAGGGCAACTCTGCGCTTATCTGCTCTTGGACATGGTGATACCCCACGAAAAGAACTTCTGATTTGTGTCCTGCGTCACTTTCGTTAGTCAAACGTATACAATAAATGTCTCGATTGCCCCAACTCTGACCGATTGAAAAAACATCAACGATTTGTTGGTATGTGTCATTCAACCCTAATAATATATCTGTCATCTCCGTGTAGCTGTGGTAATGAACCCAATCCAGAAACTTGGTCCATCTTAACGCCAAACTTGGAGCAAACATGAAATAGATTTGGTGATGATCGTTATCTCCGGATGGCGCATCTGAATATACCATGAACAGATTGTCTTGAGAATCTATAACCATGTTGGGGTCTGCACAATTTACGCTCTCCGCACTAGAGTCAACGGAGTTCGCTCTGAGATTCTTCGTGAATAGCGCGCCTCCCTCTGAAGATGCATAGTATATATCTCTACAGTAGGTTGTTTCATCCACAAAGTTTCTAAAGTCCTCCCAAACGGCATGGATCCTTGAATTGCTATCAGTTACAATCGACACGGATCCTTGTGCACCACGCGTGAAAACTCTACCAGGGGGTGGTGGAAGTATGACAAGATCGTCGTTGACACGAATGTTAGGTTCAAAGGACAAGCCGCCATCCAAAGAGGTTGCATAATATATATCCAAGTATTGCGGTCCATCTCCAGCCCTACTGTCAGTCCATGCGACGTGGATTCTTCCATCAAGTGACACAACAACTTTCGTCCCTCCCCGGTATCTTCTTGTGGAGTCGTCGTTAACTTTTACAGGCATCTCGAACGATAAACCATCGTCCTGAGACTTTGTCACGTAAACACCGGAAAACGTGGAATTCCTCCTCGCATAAGCAACATAAATAGCATTTTCTCTGTCGATTGCGATCCAAGGAGAAGTAAGGCGTGCTGCGCCTTCTCTCAGATTGACTGTTGTAGGAGTGCTAAAGGTCTGACCATCATCAGCAGCAGAACTTGCGAAGAAAATATCACAATCTGTAAGACTGTCACTGTAATATGCGACCCATGCAACATAGATTCTTCCGTCGTCACCAACCTTGACGTTGACTGTGTAGGGCAACCATGGCTCTACGTAGTCATGAGGCCAATCGTAGACTAAAACATCAGTGCCGAAGGAAACGCCGCGATCCACTGATTTGTCGATATACACTTTCGCCACTCCTGTTCTGTTGTCTTTCCAAGCAACGAATATGTGTCCAGTTTGTCTGTCTACTGCTATGCTTGGGCTGTCACATTGAACGGATAAACTTCCAACATCGTCAACTCTGAAGCTTTCAATCCAGTTTTTTCCGTAGTCGTGGGAATAAGCAAAATAGACATGCAGGCTTGATTCGTTGTCGTCTTCCGTCCATTGAGATTGATAAGCCACGTAAACGCCGCCGACATCGTCAGTATCAACGACAGAAAAGCCTCCTTCTACCCCAGGTATCATAGTGCTGACTCCAAAACAGCCGACCGCTTGCTCCACAGCCGTACTGCGCACAGCCTCGCTTACTACCCAAGGCAAGTGCATGTTAAGTACACACGAGAAACCCGAGTTACTCAAAACCAGGAATACTAAAGCTAAACAAATTATGCCTTTCATCTTTGTTTCCAGCCTTCATGAATAAACCATGGCTTATCACAAATAAACATTCTGAAACAAACTTCTATGTCACTTGGCAATCACCAAACTTATAACAAAGAACAGTCCCACCGCATCCATTCGAGTGTATTTGCAACTTGCCGCACAAACAGAATGTCATATTATACATTGACAAGGAAGTTGTAGCAAAGTCTCGTGAACTGGGCTTCAACCTGTCAAAAACATACGAAAATGCGCGCCTTCTTGCCAAAAAATCTATATCGGTTGCCAAGGAGACCTATATTTAATGTAATGCGCAGTCACCGACGCGATCGTGTTTTCATCAATGTTCATTGCCCGCGGATTGGACGTCGAACCATCTTCCCAACATTGAAAACAGTACAAAAAGCAAACTTGACCCTGAAAGCCGCAATACCTTAGCTGCAGCTTTACCATGTGAGTGCCAGAAGAAAGCAGAACTGGTACAGAAGTAGGATAGACATCCCCGTCAATCCAGATGGTCATATCATATATTTGCGATTCAGAAGTAGTAAGAGTTTTCACTATTAAGTAGGAAGATAAAGCACGCATGCCTGGCAAGAGACAGAAATCATCGGTATTTTGTGGACAGAACGTACCTTCAGGTAAGGTCTTGGCTGTTGCAGTTACATGACAACGGTTGCCTGAAAACGCCCACTTTGGGATATAAATTGTGCAATACATGCTTCTAATCTCACCTGCATAGAATGTAACATCTTCCAGATAGAAACCAAAAAGCTGGTGCAAGTCGTCAAAGGCACCAACGTAGATTGTCGCTGTTTTTGTGGTCGCTTCGTTGTTTATGGCGGTTACTTTGACCGACATCTCTTCGTTGCGATAATAATAGTAGTTTGATGCCCATGCTTCGCCAATCATTCTTCCCGTCTCGACAGAGATGACTTCAACGCCGCAGCAAGTCGCAAGGACATTGACTTGATTTACTGTTGCTAGTGTGATGGAAATTATCAGCAATGCCATTACTCGGGGATCAGTCACTCCAGTACTCCTCTCTCGATGGTTATGGTACAGGTCGGCAGAAAAAACTTGTGGAGAAATCTGCTGTTGCCTAGATAGAATAAACTTCAAAAGTTCGCACCAAACTTATAACACAGAACCACCCCATCGCATTCGTGCGAGAGAAGGTAATGTGGCGTTTTATATGATAACTGTTTTACCATCAAGGTTGCGAGTGCGGCCGAGAGGCACAACCTTGACAAGACCAAAGACGCGTGTGTTGTCTGAAGTGTATGTTTCGCCTAGAACTTGTGAGGCATAGGCAGTTATGATATAGAAGCCTTTAGTCAAACCGACTGCTATTGGCAAAATTATTGAGGTTCTGTTTGCCAAGATGATTCCTGTCCATTCATTGATAGCGAGTATGTTCGCTAACAGAGTAACGTTGAAGTATTCTGTGTGATTGCCATAGTTGAATAGAATAATGCTGATGGGTAGTTCGTCTCCTTCGCTCAATATTGTTTTGGAAGGTGCGAGGCTGGTTATTCCGATGTCATGTGCATCCCACGGGTAAGGTTTCATAAGTGGGTAATTATCCTGATTATCCACGTCAATAACATACGGTGAATCTCCAATTCCATCACTTCCAGGCTGATCCTGAGATGGACCGCTTTTTTCGTCAACATCAACATAGTCGCTCCAGTAATTTCCACCACACGGATAACCACCATCCCAGACGTTCACTGGTTCAAGTATGTTGGCTACTTGAACTGTATTGCCTACGAAGTTGTTATGGTAGAAAATGTTGTTGCTGGCAGATTGGATACGAACTCCGAGGTCGTTTGTACAGATGTTGTTATTGGTGAAAAGATTGTCCTCGCTGGACCCTATGAGGAAAATCCCGTTGTTGTTTGAGCAAATGTCATTGCCAGTGATAGTGTTATTAGCTGAGTTCTCGAGGCGGATTCCCTCGAGCCCGTTGTTTGAGATGTTGTTACCGAAAAAAACGTTATTACTGGAGTAGGCAAGCAAGATTCCTTGTCCTTCATCGTTCGAGATTTCATTAGCAAGAAAACTGTTATAGCTAGATTCTCCAAGGTAGATTCCCTTTTGGCCATTTTCTAATGCGTGATTGCTGCTGAGCGTGTTGTTGTAGGAATGAGCGAAGTATATTCCGAGGTATGTGTTATTGAAAGCCAGATTGCTGGTAATTGTGTTATTGTTCGAAAACATTAGGGAGATTCCGGTGCGATAATTGTTTGAGGCGTTGTTGCCAACTAGCGTGTTGCCGTTAGAGTATTCAAGGTGGAATCCATACCACCAGTTTAAGCAAGCGTAGTTGCCAGTGATGTTATTGTGATCTGAGTTAAACGACGCGACACCGTAAAAATGGTTTGCTGTTGCGTTGTTCCAGGTAACAGTGTTATTTGAGGAGAAGCTGATTCGAATACCGTCTTCGCCGTTTGCTGTTGCGTTGTTCAAGCTAACCGTGTTGTTTGAGGAATATTCCAGCCATAGGCCAGTGTCGCCATTGTCTGTTATGTTGTTTTCGTAAATGTTATTGTTTGAAGAATCATAGAGCCTGATTCCATATCTGGTGTTTGCTGAAACATTGTTATTGGTAAGGATGTTAGACGTACAGTTTCTGTCAATAGAAATCCCGTCTCTGTCATTTGAGTGGACATTATTGCCGATAAGAGTATTATTCCAACACCCATCATGAACATTGATTCCGAGGTAATTGTATGAAACATTGTTAAAGGAAACGGTGCAAAAAGAGGTTACACCGCCAAAATTCATTCCGTGGCCGCTGTTTGAGAAGCAACGGTTGCTATTGAGAAAGTTGTTATGACTCCATGAACCGACGATGATTCCATATTGGTTTGAGAAGGCATAATTCTTAGTGATGCTATTATTGCGGGAGTTAAGGAGTTCGATTCCAGAGCGCGTGTTTGACGATGCATTGTTTCCTGCAATTGTGTTGTTATGACAGGAGTAAATCAGATAGATACCAACGTGGTGGTTTGAGTGGACATTATTATCGGTAATGGTATTGTTGCAGCAGTCAGTATTGAGATAGATTCCATTATAGAAATTTGTGACTTCGACTTTTTTGATAGTCACGTTGTTTCTTTCACGAAGTTTTATTCCATAAAGGTAGCCAGTTCCCGTGCACTCAACGGTGTAGTCTGCCCCATCCAACATCAGATTATCTCTTTCGACCACAATGCCGTCAGCATCACTGGTTATGTTGCCAGTCAATGTATATAGATCTCCGTTTCGATCTACTGGAGCGCCTACAGGATCAACACTCCCATCAGCTCTTATGTAAACAGTTCCGAACCAATCACTCTTGGCTAGTTTGATATTGATTGAAAAAGCAAAAAATCCAACTAGCAGAAACAAACTCATAAACATTGATATTGTTCTTCTTGCCAATTTTCCTTCTCTCCAGCAACATAGATATTCTTACATTGAACTAAAGTCTTTCCATAACTCTTCTCTATAACAAACTTCCATTAACACCAAACTTATAACATTGAACCAGCCCCGCATGCCCTCGGGTGCATTTGCAACTTGCCACAAAAACAGAATGTTGTCCTATACCTGGACAAAGAAATAGTGGCAAAGTCGCGTGAACTAGGCTTCAACCTTTCAAAAACATGCGAGAACCATCTCAAACAGCTAATCAAAACGTTTTCTACTGCATATAATTCTGAGTGGTGGGCCGAGCCGGACTTGAACCAGCGACCTTCTGCACGTCAAGCAGATGTCCTACCAAGCTAGACGACCGGCCCACATTACAGAACAATTCTTATCATCTATCATGCACGTTTAAAAGCATTTTCTGAACAACTAGACTAGCCTGCTTCTCTCTTTTCTGGTTCGTGAACTAATGAGAATATTATGATGAACGACGGCGCAAGAAACACTATCATTAAAAGAAATGGAAGCTGCGGAGATATTGAATAGAGGATACCGCCTGCAAGCATCCCGAATGCCATAAGAATATAACCGACAAACTGGGAGAAACCAATAACCTTGGCACGGTTTTCTCTTGGAACAAGGTCTGTCTGAAGCGAAGCAAACGAAGAAAAGAAAAGCAGCTGTCCTAGCCCAAACAAAGGCATGGCTATGAATAACTTTGCCAAATCTCCATACGCAAAAAGCAACACTGCAGGAACCATAATTACATGAGAAAGCAACAACGGAAGCTTCCTACCAGCCTTGTCTATTAATCTGCCGACAGGAATCGCCGAGAAAATCATTGCCAGAAACAGCGCACTGGTGACTAAAGCCCAATTAAACTGACTAATATTCAACACCGTTTTCTCTCCTTCCACAGCGTAAACCGAAAAGAAAAGTTGCCCCATCGAAAGACCAAACATTGCCACAAGATTCGCGATTAGAAGGAAGTACATTGAACGCGGCACGGTTTTCCACACACTGACGCTTTCTCTAATTGCACGTGGATACGAAGACAGCAAGTCTTGAGGTTTAATCTTCTCCTCAGTTTTGATTGTTTCTGTTAATTTGCTTCTAAGAATCGCTGCAGACAAATAAAGCGAAAACACTATGCCATAAGATATTCGCATGCCAATCGGACGAGTGAACACAGTAATGATTATGCCTGCTACTATCGGTGCTGGTGTGGTGGCAACATTGCCGATTAGAGTGGTTAAGGAGAAAGCCATTCCCCGCTTTTCTGGAGGAGTCGAATCCGAAAGCATAGCAAAAAGCGCTGGTTGATAAAGCAGACAAAAGTTCTGAATCATCGCTCCAAAAAGTATCCATTCCCAACTCGGCGCAAACACAAAGAAAACCATAGAAAAAGCCACGCCAAAGGTCAACGTGGATATTAACCATCTTCGCCCATACCTGTCTGCAAGATAGCCGCCTGGAAACTGGACTAAGGCGAGAGCAATAATTGAAGCAAAACCTATGAATCCAAGAATTGCTTCTGTAGCGCCTAGGTCGTAAATGACAAATGGTCCATAGTATGGTCCGGGTAACTCGTTGGCAAAGTCCATTAAAATCCAGCTTATAACTAGGATTAGGTAATTGCCCCGGACAAAGAAGAACTCATTACGAAGCTTGTCAACAAACTTCATTGCAATTTTCCCTAACCAAACTTTGACAGCATACGCAACCGAGGCTTAAATATCTTTCATCAGTATGCAAAGTAAAAACTAAAAAAATTTAAAAATAAAAAAAGGGAAAAAAGAAAAGTGGAAAATAGGGCTACTTGGACCTTGCCAGATCGAAGACGGCTTTTATGGCCATTATGACTGCAGCTGGTGCTACGAAGGCGACAATATAGTCCAAGATTGCTGTTGCAAAGTACGGAAGTATGTTGTGAATTCTTGCAAGTGGTGCCCACACGTCGGAAATGCTTGCTACTATTAGAGCAATTGCGGCCATGATGTACGTGTTAACTTCCTTTGCTGTAACGCTTATCAGGCCTACTATGATTCCCAATATTAGCATAATCAATAAGACATAGCCGTTGTAGTCAGCTACTGTAGGGTCGTTGAAGCCAATAGGATACGTCTCATAGGCGGCCCAAGCCGAGTAGCCAATTGCTAACCCTGCCACGATCGCTATGATGACGAATGCCATGAAGGCATATTGAGCGATTTTTTCCATACTAAATTCAGGTGCCATTTTTGTTCAACAAATTCAATAGTATCGAAGAGGGTATGTTATAAAACTTATGCTTGTCGGGGTGTTTTTAAACTTTGAATGAAAATGAAGTGGTTAAACCTTGGTTAAATCAACGTTTTTTGCTCTTATAAGAGGCTAAGAACTTATCTAACTGAAGGTTACTTATGGAAAGGCGACAGAAGGAATAGAACGATGCTGGAAAAAGAAAAACTCGTCCAAATGTACCGTAAAATGTTGGAAATTAGATTTTTTGAGGAAAAAGTCTACGAGTTATATGGACAAAACTTGGTACCAGGCACTATTCACCTTTATGCTGGAGAAGAAGCAATCGCTGTTGGTGTTTGTGCACACCTTCGAAATGACGACTATATCGTAAGCACACATCGGGGACATGGACATTGTATTGCGAAAGGAGCAAGACTAGATAAGACTATGGCAGAGATTTTAGGCAAAAAAACAGGTTATTGCAAAGGAAAAGGCGGTTCCATGCACATCGCAGACTTTAGCATTGGCATGTTAGGCGCGACAGCAGTCGTTGGTGCTGGAATCCCCATAGCAACGGGCGCAGGGTTGTCCATAAAACTTAGAGGTACAGATCAAGTTGTGGCATGTTTTTTTGGCGACGGGGCATCCAATCAGGGTACTTTTCATGAAGGAATTAATTTGGCGGCAGTGTGGTCACTTCCAGTTTTGTTTGTTTGTGAAAACAATATGTATGCAATGGGAACTCGACAGTCACAGGTTATGTTGATAGAGAATGTTGCTGACCGAGCCCAAGCATATGGTATTCCCGGCGTTGTCGTTGATGGTAATGACGTTTTAACAGTTTATGAAGCAACAAAAAAGGCTGTGGAAAGAGCCCGCGCTGGAAAGGGACCGACGTTAATAGAGTGCAAAACCTATCGACATAAAGGGCACTCAAGGTTCGACCCAGCAACTTACCGTCCAAAAGAAGAAGTCGGAGAATGGTTAAAAAAAGACCCAATTGTAAGATTTCGAACACGACTTTCAGAAATGCAGGTTCTTACCGAAGAGGAAACGAAAAAGATTGAAAAAGAAGTTGTTGATGCTATTGACGTAGCGGTTAAGTTTGCAATTGAAAGTCCATATCCAGCGCCTGAAGAGGCTTTAGAAGACGTTTACGCCTAGAAAGGAGTTGCCGAAAAGCATGAAAGAAATAACCTATAGAGATGCACTTTGTGAAGCTTTACGCGAGGAAATGCAACGAGACAAAGCTGTTTTCTTACTCGGCGAAGACATCGGTCGCTACTGGGGCGGAGCGTTCAAAGTTACAAAAGGCTTAGCTGAGGAATTTGGAGACGAAAGAGTCAGAGACACGCCAATCTCCGAATCAACAATTATCGGCGCCGCGGTTGGCGCTGCAATCACTGGTATGCGGCCAGTCGCAGAAATTATGTTCGGCGATTTAACAGCGCTTGCTATGGATCAAATCATGAATCAAGCGGCTAAGATACGATACATGTTTGGTGGACAAGCCAAGGCTCCCTCAGTCATTAGGACACCTTTTGGTGGCGGTGTCAACATTGCATCTCATCATTCTCAAAGCCTTGAGGCTTGGTTTATGCATGTTCCCGGTTTGTGGGTCGCCGTGCCTTCTACTCCGTACGATGCTAAGGGACTTTTGAAAACTGCCGTTCGCGGCGAAAACCCAGTGTTTTTCTGTGAGCATAAGCTTCTTTATCCGTTGAAGGGCATGATACCTAAGGAGGAATACACGGTTCCCTTCGGAAAAGCTGAGGTTAAACGTGAAGGGAAAGACGTGACTATTTTTGCTACTATGTATATGGTGCATTTGGCGTTGGTTGCTGCTGAGCGACTTGGAAAAGAAGGAATAAGCGTCGAGGTTATTGACCCGAGAACTCTTGTTCCTTTAGATAAAGCCACTCTTTTAACGTCAGTGAAGAAAACTGGCAGAATTGTTATTGTTTCGGAAGATTGCAAGACTGCTGGGGTGAGCTCTGAAATTGCTGCTATAGTTGCCGAAGAAGCCATAGACTATTTAGACGCGCCGATAAAACGAGTTGCAGAGCCCGACACTCCTATTCCTTTCAGTCCCCCTTTGGAAAAATTCGTTATTCCAGACGAAAACAGAATAATAAAAGCAGTAAAAGAAATTGTCTAAATGTTGAAGGTGAAAAATGTTGGTAACAAAAGTTGTGATGCCAAGGCTTAGTCTTACGATGACAGAGGGCTCAGTTGTTCAATGGTTCAAGAAAGAGGGCGAAACCATAGACAAGGGCGAACCGTTAGTTGAGGTGCTCTCCGAGAAAGTCACGTTTGATGTGGAGGCGCCAGCGTCGGGGGTTGTGCGGAAAATATTGGTAGAAGAGGGAGTGGATGTACCTGTTAACGGAGTCTTAGCCGTAATAGCCGCGCCTGACGAGGAAATCCCAGAAATCGAACTGATTCCAAAGTTGCCAGAAAAAGAGGAAATAGCGGTTGGGGCTACGCCTGAGGTAAAGGCAGGAGTAATAGCAACTGTTGAGGAACGTGTTCTCGCTTCTCCTGCTGCGAAAAGACTAGCAAAAGAACATGAAGTTGATTTAGCATTTGTGAAAGGAACTGGTCCTGAAGGGAGAATTGTGGAGGAAGATGTGCAGCGATTCATCGAAGAAAAGAACCAACTCATGCCACGGGTAAAAGAGGTCATGCCTCTTACTGGGATAAAGAAAACCACGGCAGAACGTGTTTCTCGAAGCGTGAAAACTGCGCCTCACAGCACAGTAATTATGGAAGTTGACATGTCAAACGCGGCTAAGATACGCGAGGAAAAACAGTTCTCTTACACGGAACTATTGGTCAAGGCAGTTGCAAACGCCCTGAAAAAACATTCACTCTTAAATTCGACATTAACTAAAGATGAAAAAATCAAAGTTTACGAAGACATAAACATCGGCGTCGCAGTGGCAACAGAACAAGGTCTCATTGTCCCAATCATCCGCAATGCCGACAAGAAATCGCTTGAAGAAATCGCCTCGAAACTGAGAGAATTGGCAGAAAAGGCTAGGGAAGGAAAACTTAGTAAAGAAGACGTGACCTGTGGCACTTTCACTATAACCAACCTTGGCATGTACGGCGTTGACCTGTTTACTCCGATAATTAATCCGCCTGAAGCCGCAATTTTAGGCGTAGGAAGAATAGTCAACAAGCCGGTGGCAGAAGGCAAGGAGGTACTGGTTAAACCAGTGATGACGCTTAGTCTCTCCTACGACCATCGAATCGTAGACGGCGCCCCAGCAGCCCAATTTCTGCAGGAGATTAAAAAACTCCTAGAAAGTTGAGAATTGTGGAG
>Ga0209636_10000966_pt1 | contig 28612 bp, 26 predicted proteins | sample DeeMarSWOR152_54_FD_187464 | JGI IMG/M metagenome (GOLD analysis project Ga0209636, IMG submission 187464) | Marine sediment microbial communities from White Oak River estuary, North Carolina - WOR-1-52-54 (SPAdes) (version 2) | ecosystem: Environmental > Aquatic > Marine > Intertidal zone >...
CATCGGTTTCATCTGTACTATTTCACACAACGGACACTTCAAGCCCTCCTGGAGAAAAATGGGTTTGTGCTGGTACGGCTGGACAAAAGTTGCATTCCCATTATTAAGGCAAGAGGCCGTCCACTTGAGCGGCTAATCGTGAAGGTGCTCTCTTGGCCGGAACTACTCTGTCACAGAGAATTTGAGCTGCTAGCGATCGCCAGAAAACGAGAATGATTCGTGCCCAAACAGAAAATCGTTATCTTAGGTGCAGGATTTGCTGGGCTGTGGCTGGCCTGCCAGCTTCTCAAGCAGGAATATGAGGTAGAAATCTTGGAAAAGGAAGGAGAGGTGGGAGGACTTCTCCGCACCCTCCGCTATGAAGATTTTTACCTCGACTTGGGGCCTCACATCTATTTTGCGTCTCATAAGCATTACTTTGAAGAGTTCTTGCCGAATCTCCTGCAGCCTTTACAGGCCTATTACGGGTTCGCATTTCGGGGGAGACAGATTCGCTCACCCCTTACCCCTCAAAACCTCTTTGCCGGTCTTTCCCTGTGGGATACCTTCTGTCTGACCACCAGTTTCATATGGAATAAGCACTCTCATTCCCCAGATAAGAGTGTCTCCCAAAATGCGGAGGAATGGTGTATCGCGAAATATGGAAAACGCGCCTATAGCTATTTTTTTAAAGATTACATCCCAAAGGTCACGGGCCTTCCAGCACATAAGGTCGCACCAGAGTGGGGAACAGAACGGGAACGCTTTTACAAAGAGCATAATCTATGGCAGCAATCACTCAAGCCACTGGTCAAACTCCTCCGGAGAGAGCTTGGGCATGGAAAAGGGCTATGGCTCTACTACTTGCCAAAAGGCTCCTGTCAGATTCCTCGGGCGCTGGAAGATTATGTGGTAAGGCAGGGAGGAGTTATCCGACTGTGCGCAGGAGTAAGAAAAATTATCAGGGGGGAGAACCTAAATATAAAGAGGGTAGCTTTTACTGAAAACGATACCCTGAAAGAGATAGAGGGAGACCTTTTCGTCAACACGCTCCCCCTTTCCGAGTTGGTAAGATATATCAAACCGGTTCCTCCATCGATATGCCGAGCAGCTCATGCCCTCAAGTTTCGCAACCTGTGGCTCTTCTATTACGTGATCAATCGTCCCTTTCTCACGGACAAGGTACAAATCTATTTCCCGGAAAAAGACTATCTTTTCAAACGGGTCTATGAAGTACGCCCTCTCCAGAACCGTCCCACGAGAACTGCGATCTGTGTGGAAGTATGTTACAGTGAGAACGATACAATCAGCCGCATGTCTGAAGAAGAATTATCTCCCTTGCTGAAAGAACAGCTCATGCGCTTCTATCAGCTTAAACCGGAAGAACTTCTCCACATTCTTTCCCATAAGGTTCCCTTCGCGTATGCCATATATGAACGGTATTATCAAAAGCACCTGGCGACGATTGCCTCCTTTCTCTTTACCCTTGACAACTTGATCTCTTACGGGCGTTCTGCTCTTTTTCGCTATAACTTACTCACCGATCGGATCATCGATGGAGGGGAGACAACGCTTCGCTACATCATGTCGGGCCGAACCAAGCGAGAGTTTCTCGGAGACGTCAATCCGAAAGGGGATTTCTTGTAACAGAAAGAGACGATTGGGATCCTATGAAGCAGAAGGTACTGATGCTCTTTTCCATGAGCTTTCAGCCTCACCAGGGTCGTTATCTCCGTGTATATAACCAAGCAAAAACCCTCGTTGACGCTGGCTATGACGTGACTCTACTGGCATGGGATCGAGAGTGTCGTTTTCCCAAAGAAGAAGTGATGGACGGCATTCGGATCAAACGCTTCTGGATCAAGGCTGGCGTGGGGCAAGGACCAAAAAACATCGTCAACGTTGGGAAGTTTAATTGGGCTGTCCTGTGGTACCTTCTGCGCCATGAGTTTGATATTGTCCACTGTTTTAACCTTGACGCGATTGTGATGGGGCTCCTCGCAGCGAAGCTCCGCAGAAGGAAAGCAATCCTCGATCTCTGTGAGCCTGAATACTATAGCTTTTGGGAAGCACGTTTCTCCTGGCTCCTCCGAGGCATCAACAGATTGGAAAGAATCCTGGCTAAACGATACGATCATGTTTTTGTCCATAATGCTTACCAGGTAGAGAAATTTCGATCGTACGGAATCTCTCACCTCACCCAGGTGGGCTCTTACCCCAATCGGTCGATGCTTGCTAAGGCGGTAAAGAACGAGGAGACAGGTGGCGTGGTAATCGGCCGGCTGGGAACGATCTACGAAAACAACGGAATCGAGGAACTCATCACAGCATTCCGACAACTCCTGAGCAAGCAGGAAAGGCATGGTCAGCGCGTAACGTATAAACTTCTTCTGGGAGGAAGGATCTATGATTCTTATCGCCAAACCTTCGAGTCGTTGGTGCAGCCACTCGATGGACATGTGGAGATCATCGGAGCCTTTGAGGCTGCTGATCTTCCGCGGCTCTACCGGAGAATTGATATTTCTATCATCCTGTATCGGCGTACTCGGTGGTTCCGGAATGTCACTCCAACCAAGTTGTTTGATTCACTGGTTAATGGTGTGCCGGTGGTGGTAAATGCAATCGGTGATGTCGCGCAAATTGTGGAGAAAGCACAATGCGGGGTTATTGTCGATGAGATCAATCCAGACAGTATATGTGCTGGTATTGAACTGTTGGCTTCTAATCCTCAATTGCGCAATCATATGGGGAAAAACGCCTTGAAATTGGCTCGTAAGCACTATACCTGGGAGGCATGTCAGGAAAGATTTCTGGCGGGATATCGCTCTCTTTAAAGACCTCTAGGAAGGGTTTACCTGAAGCGATAGCGATGGCAGTCTATGAAAAATTCACCCTGGGCGTCATTGCTTTCGGGAATTTGTCATCCTTATCTTTAAGAATACGATCGCTCGTGAGAACGTTCTGTTATGAATGGCCTATACCGGTACTAAGGCTGAACGATGCTTGATATCACAATTGGACTGGTGAGCTGGAAAGCCCGAAACTTGCTACAGCAGTGCCTCGATTCCCTGGAAGCGAGTTTGGACGGTCTCTCACGGGAGGTGTGGGTTGTCGATAATGATTCCGGTGATGGTACTTTGGAGATGTTACGAGAGCGATATCCAACGGTCGCTGTCATCGAGAACTCGATAAACAGAGGCGTTGCTCCGGCTCGAAACCAAATCATAAGCCGGGCCCGGGGAAAATATCTTATCTTCCTTGATGTTGATACCCGCATGCTTCCTGGGTCTTTAAGAATCCTCGCACAGGTCATGGATCAATATCCTGAAGTCGCTATTGGTGGCCCCAAGCTCTTATACGGTGATGGGACGCTTCAGCTCTCCTGCCGTCCCTTTCCGTCACCCCTAAATATTCTTATAGAGGGTACCTTCCTACGCGATTATTTCTCTGACAACCGATTTGTGAAAGAGTATACCATGGAAGAATGGGGCCATGGCGAGCTCCGGGAGGTCGATTGGATGTATGGAGCCTGTCTCATTATCCGGCATAGTGTTCTTGACAGACTGGGGCACTTCGATGAGGGGTTTTTTTATCTGTACGAGGATATCGATCTCTGCTTTCGAGCCAAAAAATTGGGGATGAAGGTCCTCTACATCCCCCAAGCGGAGGTTATTCATTACCTGGAACGGGAGCGAAAATCGATCTTTCACCCCCGAATAAGGGTCCATATCCGGAGTATTCTACGATACTTGAGGAAGGATTATTATGGCTATCTTTGGCGAACTGGGTGAGTGGGTGTTAGTCATACCCTCCTGCCGAGAGATTATCCTCGAGCTTGTCTTCTCGTTGATGTGCTTGAGAGCTACTCGTATCATCCTGTAGTTGAGGCGCTACTAGTCATTTATCGATTGGGGAGGAAATGAGTGTGACTAAGGTGTTTGTCTTCGGCCTCGATGGTGCCACATTTGACCTAATACTTCCCTGGGCTGCAGAGGGAAAGCTTCCACACTTCTCCCGGCTAGTTGCCGAGGCAAGCTGGGCACCACTGGAATCGGTTCCGAACATGCGCAGTGCTGCCGCTTGGACCTCTTTCATGACCGGCAAAAATCCTGGGAAGCACGGGATATTTGAGTTCTATGAACCTATCCCACAGACCTATGACCTGCGCTTCATCCACGGCGGAATGCGGAAGGGCAAGAGCCTCTGGGCCATGCTGAGTGAACAGGGCAAACGGGTTGCGGTGATCAATGTTCCCGTGACATATCCGGCGGAGTCCATTAATGGGATCTTAGTAGCTGGTCTTGATGCACCGAGCCCTCAGAGTCCTGATTTCTGTCATCCGCCAGAACTCCTTCAGGAACTGCAGGCCCGTTTCGGCACCTACATCCTTGAGCCAGGCCTGACGGGGTGTCTCGTTGGGGGCAAACCTGACTTGGCCGTGCAGAAATTACACAAGGAGTTGGAGCAGAAGGAGGAAATTACCACTTATCTCATGAAGAAATGCAAGCGGGATTTCTTCATGGTGGTCTTCCGAAGTCTGGATGCCGTCCAGCACTGTTTCTGGAAATATATGGACGCATTACATCCCCAGCATAACTCCGCTGAGGCAGAGCACTACGGCTCAGTTATTCTGGAAGCCTATCAGCATATTGACCAGACTCTCGGTACTATCCGTGCAGCGTTGGACCATGACACAATCCTGATTGTCATGTCGGACCACGGATTTGGAAGGAAACACCCTGCAAATAACCAGCTTAACCGCTGGCTGGCCAGTCACGGGTTCTTACACTATTCTGCGGGCCGTGGACAGGTTAGGTTGATCCAGCGGAGAATCACAAGGCTCCTGGGGAAAGTTTATCAATTGCTCATTGGCAATACCCCTCGTCCAGTTAAAGAAAAACTTGCAATGCGGTTTCCAAATCTACGTAACCGTGTGCAGAGCCGCCTCTGCCTTACAAATATCGACTGGCCTCATACAAAGGCCTACTCAGATACCCTTTTTCCCAATATTCGTATTAACCTGGAGGGGAGGGAGCCGAAAGGTATTGTAAAGTCGGGGGAAGAGTATTGGCAGGTAGCTGAAGCAATACGGAAGGAGTTGGCCGAATGTCGGGACGCGGTGACCGGGCGTCTCATTGTGGATAACGTTTTTCATCGAGATGAGATCTATTTCGGACCTGACGTGGATAAGGCCCCGGACCTTCTGATCCGTTGGAAGGAAGACGAAGATATCCATGGAATCGCGCTGGCGGATAATGCGAGGGTTTCCGCTGGTATGGTAGAAGATTCGAGGCCGTTCGTCCCAGGGGAAGATGCAAGAGTTATCAGTGGTGACCATCGCTTGTACGGCGTTTTCCTCATGGCCGGCAAACCGATCCGAAAAGGCGTAAAGCTTTCCAAAGCGCGAATTATAGATCTCGCTCCTACGATTCTTCATCTCTTTGACCTCCCTGTTCCTCACGACATGGATGGTTGGGTGCTCACGGAGGCTTTCGAAGAGGTAGCAACGCCTGTTCGCCACCACTTCCAAAAGGGTGAAGCGCAAGAATCGGAGGATCACTCCACGGAGAGGGATTATTCCATTGAAGAAAAACAGGCGATCGCAAAGCGCTTACGAGACCTCGGGTACATTGATTAGGCTCCTAGAAGACATTCTTCAAAGAAACTGCTCAGTTCGGGATCGTTCTTCAAAGAAGGTTGATGGTTCAAACAAATTCCATACAGCAGAGACCCGGGCTCAGAAATTTTAGGGGGGTACTGGGCTCCATGCTTATGCAACCCTTTCTAGGCTAGCATAGGCTATTCTCCTATGCTATGATTTTTATTTTGGATTTCATAAGTCCTATAACTGGTTAGGGAGACCAATGTTTGATTTCTTGATAGTAGGGGCTGGATTTGCGGGATGTGTTTTAGCGGAACGAATAGCAAGCCAACTTGGCAGAAAAATCCTCATAGGAGAAAAGCGAGACAACATCGGTGGCAATTGTTATGATTTTTATAATGAAGATGGATTATTGGTGCACAAATATGGTCCACATTACTTCCGCACGAATAATAAGAAAGTCTTCAATTATCTCTCTCAATTTACCAGGTGGCACTATTGCCAGTATAAAATCCTAGCCTTTGTGGATGGTCAGCTTCTACCCCTCCCCATTAATCTGGATACGGTCAACAGACTCTATGGGCTGAACTTATCTAGTTTTGAGCTCGAAGAATTTTTTGAAAAAGTGCGTAAACCTATTCAGAAAATTAGGACATCTGAAGACGTTATCATAGCTCAAGTTGGGCATGAATTATACGAGAAGTTTTTTAAAAACTATACAAGGAAACAGTGGGGATTGGATCCATCGGAATTAGACGCATCTGTGTGTGCTAGAATTCCCGTCCGAACTAATCGGGATGGACGATATTTTAATGACAAATACCAGGCTATGCCAAAGCATGGCTACACAGAAATGTTCAGAAAAATGATATCTCATCCCAACATCCATCTGCTGCTGAAAACCGATTATAAAGAAATTCTGGATCTCGTACCCTTCAATAAAATGATCTATACGGGACCCATTGACGAATTTTTTGATCACAAATTTGGACGTCTTCCCTACCGCTCACTCACGTTTGAATTCGAGACACTGGATCAGGAGTGGTTTCAACCCGTATCACAAGTAAATTATCCCAACAATTATGATTTCACGAGGATTGTGGAAATCAAACATTCAACAGGCCAAAGGCATCAAAAAACGACTATCGTGAGAGAATACCCCTCACAACAAGGCGATCCATATTATCCCATTCCGAGAGAAGAAAACCGACTGCTCTATGAAAAGTATAGAAAGGAAGCTAACAAATTGAAAGATGTCTATTTCATAGGGCGCTTAGCGCACTACAAATACTATAACATGGATGAAGTGGTTGCTCTGGCTCTGGAGTTATTTGAAACTAAAATTGCTCCTTCTTTTTGACAAGGTTGAAAACAAGCGCTTTTAGCTGCAATCGATATCTATTCCGAGCGGTTTGTCGGATACTACCTAATCCACCAACATACCCCGACGGGCGCATGGATAAACAAGCCTAAGGGAGGAGTCTCCTCGCCATCGCAATGGTACGCTCATTTGACCCGAAGTTCACATGAGACCATTGAAGACATACAGGTTTTCCCTGTATTTGGTTACCTCCTCCTCCTCGAGGAGCACAGCCAAAGGGGGAGACTTAAGCCATACGACGGGGAACAGTTGTTGAACCTCTGATAACACCATGAAGGCTGGAGAAATCCAGTCTAACCTTTTGAGGAAAGGAGGTTTGCTGTGAAAAAAAGGCTATTGGTCCTGGTTTTGTTTGCGTTGCTCTTGCTTTCTCTTTCCTCGGGTCTCGCTCAGGAGGCCGCAAAGATGGTTTTTTCTCAAATGGATACTGACAAGGATAAAAAGGTAACAAGGGATGAGTACATGACTGTTCACATGGAGGGGGCAAGAAAACTAAGAGAGCCGAGATTCAATCAGTTGGATGCTAACAGTGATGGAACAATAACCAGGGATGAGTTCATGGCCGTTCATCTGGAAGAAGCGAGAAAAATAGGAGAGGGAAGATTTAATAGGATAGATGGGGACAAGGACGGTGTATTAACCGAAGAAGAGGTAATTAGGAGATTTAGTCTTATCAAAGACACGCTGATGAAACTCAAATAAGAATGAAATTTCATTACGGTATCTAAGGGAAGGGGGAGAGTTTTCTGAAGGCCTTCTTCGAAAGGGCTTCCAACTTCAAACCGCGGATTAATTGGATGCGCTATAAGGCTTCATTTTGGAAGGTTTGCTTGGAGAAAGTCATTGCCAACGTTATTTTCTAAACACGATTATGCGGCGGCCCTGGAAAGGTCATGAAGAAAACGTATATCCTGATAATTCCCCTCTTGATTCTATTTGGCATTATGGCGGAAGGGCTGAGTTTATATCCATCTGCCCAGGAATCCTTAGAGGAACAATCTACTACTATCAGAAGCTCGGATAGCGCACCACTATTTGTTCCAGGGGAAATCCTTGTTGCCTTCCGTCCAAATACGACCATGGATCAGATCCATGCCATGAATGAATCTCAAGGCATGACCATCCTCGAGATGAACCAGGGACTGGGCATTTACAGGTTGAGGGTCTCAAGATCTGTCAAAGAGGCGGTGGCCTTTGCCCAGTCTCAACCATTTGTAGCAAATGCTCGGCCTAACTATATCTTGGCCGAAGTAGCCGGTGAAATCATCACCCTGTTGGACATAGAGAGTGCAATTCATGGGATACCCACTTTTTTACGTCATATCTACACGAGACCCGAAGCCAAAGAAACTTTACTGCGTACCCTGGTCGATTACAAACTCTTTGCGAAAGTGGCGAGGGAAGAAAATCTCGACAAGATTCCCGAAGTGGAACGCAAGATAAACACAGCCATTGAAAAGGCGTTGACTGAGGCCTTCCTGCGAAGGACCATAGACGCTGTATCGATGTCCGAAAAGGACCTGAGGGACTATTATGAAGATCATCTCAAGGAATTTCAGATTCCTGAGCAAATCAAAATACGACGAATAGTGGTTGAGACTGAGGTCGAAGCCATAGAGATCCTGGAGACGCTGGAGGCTGGGGCAGAATTTGAGAAAATAGCGAGGGAGAGATCCATAGGTGCGACGGCTCAATCGGGGGGTGAGTTGGGGTGGTTCGGACGGGGCAGATTGGATCCTGCAGTCGAACGAGCAGGCTTTACCCTGAAGAAAGGCGAAACCAGCGGCATAATAAAGACGCCGTCTGGATTCCACATCATTAAGCTTGAGGACAAGAGGAGGGCTCGACAACAATCCTTTTCAGAAGTAAGGAATCGAATAAAAAAGACCCTTCAGGAGCAAAAGCAAAAAGAGGTTAGGGAACAAAAGAGAAAGGAATTAGGGCAAAGATATGGGGTAAGGATTCATAGCGAGTTTCTTCCCGAGGTCAAGGTTCATAAGATAGGGCAAAGAGATCCGAGGGATCTTATCCGAGCCCTTCAAGAAATGCTTGAAAGGCCCCATTAGGGGGTGAAATTATAATTTTCTCTACCCAAAAGGAGGAGGGTAATGAAAAGGGTAGCTAAGATGGCTGCAGTTCTTTTATTGGCACAGGTACTGATGTTTTCGCAGACAGGTTGGGCTTGGAACCCGACGGAATTTCAGCCCAGGCCCATTCCTATGGGGGTGTCCATTTCGACGACACCAAGTGAGCCGTATATCTTTGCGGGCACCGCAGGCATGCGGGTGAGGAGTCTCTTTGCCCCCAATATCAAATTTATTTTGAGCAATAACCATGTCATCGGAGCTGTTGGCCCTACCCTGTGCCCTGATAAGGCCCCCTTGGGAACGTGGGTCCTTCAGCCAGGTACCCTGGACATTGGTGAGGATCCTGGCAATGATCCCTTTTACCTGGTGGGATTGAAATTCCTCCAGGTTCCCATCGATTTTGCCCCTGGAGCCAGCAATCTGGTAGACGCTGCCCTTGCATTCACGGTCCCTTCTCTTGCCGGCAATACGATTCTGGATCTCGGCGGCCCCCCAGCACCCGAGTTTGCCCTCGCCCTTCCCGGTATGGAGGTTATAAAGAGCGGCCGGACGACCGGTGTCACAGAGGGCACAGTGCAAGCGATAAATGTGACGGCCTTCGTTAGCTACGATGGCTGTGGGACGGCTCGATTCGTGAAACAGGTTATTGTTACACCTGGTAGTTTCAGCGGCCCTGGAGATTCGGGTTCGGTAGTTCTTGAGAAATCCACTATGAAGCCTGTGGGTCTTCTCTTTGCTGGAAGTCCCTTGCAAACAATCATGAACCACATCCTTTTTGTCTACCTGAGTCTCGGGGTCTTTGTTGATTAAAAAAGTCATCTCTTTGAGGAGGAGGGAAAATGCGAAGCAGATACCTGATTGTATTGACGGTTTTAGGGGTTTCTCTCATTATGGTCTCTTTGGCTCTTGCGGAAGGAGTGGTGGACATACAGCGTGTGGAAGAGCTGAAAGCGGTTCAGGCAAGAAATGAGGGCAGGGTTATGGATATCCCAGGGGTAGTCGGGATTGGCATCGGCTTGACAGAGGATGGCAAGGATCTGGCCTTTATTGTTTATGTAGAAAAACTTGCGCCCTCAGTCAAAGCCCAGGTTCCTGACCGTATTGAGGGAGTCCCTGTACGAATGATTGAGAGCGGGATGTTCAAGGCGTATTGTACTGAGGACCCTTTGCGGAGTGGGAAAGGATATAAAAACTAAGGCGGAAGAGAGAACATGTTCTCCTTTCCGCCTTCTCATGTGAGGGGCAGATCCTTCAAACCCTTGTTCTGCTCCCTTAGTTGAAGACCAAATCGTCTGCCACCAAAACACTGGGACCAGCAAGGACGGCAAATGCGATGTTAGAACCGCTAACTGACAAACTCTGCATGGCTGAGCTGATCGTTACAGTATCAAAATCGACAACACCAAAACTAGGGTTTAACGCAATCAATACTGCTGTCTTTCCTGCACTTGTTGCGCTGCCAACTTTCATTGAAACCCCGGAAACGGTTTGGGTAAAGGCAATAAGCTCTGGAAGAGCCGGTACACTCCCATCAAAATTCGTGGCCCCGGAATTCCAGACCAAAAAGTTTGGAGGGCTGTGCCCCGATACGCCAAAGCCACTGCATTCATCAAGTACAGCTCCGTTACCTGCAACAAAGAGCGCCCTCGTATTTGTATGCATATAAACTAGAAGGGGAAGTGTGTCAATAAAAAGGCAGGGCGGATCGAAATCAATGTTACCAGGTTGTGCTTGAGGCAGCGCGGTATCAGATACTCCGTCTACAACATCCCCTGCAAAGGCAGGATAAGAGCCTGCCAGTCCCAGTATGACAATCGAGACAAGACAGAATTTTGAAAAGGTCCTCGTCATAATTCTCCTCCTTTCATATTAAGCTAAAATACACACATTAAGAAAATACACTACGCAGATACACCATAACTTAACCTTCGCCTATCACGTTATCTTTTCCTCACCTCCTTTCCCCTCTTTTTGATTTATTTTCTATATATTCAATATACTTGTCATTCTTATTGTCTTTAAATTTACTTCTTCTTTCAGTTTTTCCCGAAAATACCACCCCCTATCAAAGAGAAATCTCATTTTGAAAAATCAATAATCACATTCTCCATAGCCTGTATCTCTTCCAATGCGTCATATATTTTTTCTAGGGTATCTGTTCTGCTCTCAGAAAAGCCTTGGAAACCATCATCTTCAAGTTTTATAATCTTCTTAAAACCATCCATCTCTCGTATCTTCTCCAATGCATCGTAGAACTGCTTTCTAAGATCCATCCCGTTCTGAGAAAAGCCCTGTAAAACCTCGTCCAGCCTCTCCTGAGTCGGATTCAACATCTCCTTCATGTCTGACGTTTGTTTAGCACGATCGGCCGATCTTTTTTCAGCGATTTCTCCAAGACCTGCCATTGTCCACCCCCCCGATTTGGGAAAGACCAATACTTTCGTCAATCTATCTGAAGACTGCATAAAATCCACACCTTCGCCGGAACGATAAATAAAGACGTAGTTCTTTCCTCTCAGAAGCTTTTTCAAGCCCTTCTCCAAGGGGAGGTAGTCAAAATCCATGGTCACGTCCTCATCAGCAGACTTGTCGATGACAATCCGTATCCCGGCCTTTTGGGCTACTTCATCCATGACTCTTTGAAACTTTTGGGTCTCTACCGATACCCTCAAACGGCCGTTCCTAAAATGGATACCTGAAAAACCATCACCTCGTGGCGTATCCTTCTCTCCGCCTGATGAGACGCCCGTCTGAAGGCAAAACAAGATCAACGCTAAAAGCCAAAAGATTCGAGCCTTTTTATACATTGCTTAAATGCCTCGTTGTTCAGCCAATTAGCGAGAAGTACCCGTACAAATACCATAAGGAAACATAAAAATAAAACCTTAATTCAGGTGATTATTATAAATAAGAAAATCGGTCTTAATTTTCTCTTTTTTTCCCAAATAAAATCAATGGCTTATGCTTTATGATCTTGAAATAAAGTTCACAATATGCAAAATCTCACTAAATCTTAGATTTTCTTGGAAATTCTCTTATTTTCTTAATTTTTTAAAGGGTCTGGCCGACATGGATGTAAAGGTGCGGTTTTTTAGGATGGAAAGGAATCAGGCAAAGATTATAACCCGAAATCGGGGGATAACGTATCTCAAAATGCAGTCCTCTCTTGCTTCTTCAGGGAGGTGCCCCTTTATATATTTCCTGATACCTTCTCCGCAATTGCGGCGATCGTTAAAGCTGGATTCACACCCACAGCAGTGGGCACCACGCTCCCATCGACAACATATAAATTTGGATAGTTGAAAACCTGACAGTTCTCATCTACAACTCCCCGTGAAACATCCTCAGCCATCCTGCAAGTCCCAAGCGGGTGTGCTGTTATCACTTCGCCCGTCTTCATGTAGTGGGTAATAATCATCGTTCCGCCCAATACTTCTATGATCCCTCTCACAGCGCGGATTTGGGCATCGTAAAGCGCTTTGCTCTTTGGGCCGGTTCTCCAATATACCTTCGGACGACCAGCTCCATTGATAGTTACCGTCCCATCATTGCCATCCAGTCCCAACCCGGTTATAAAAAGTACATGGTTACTATATTCCCTCATCATATGCTTATGCTCTAAGCCCCAGTAGTATGGCGGTGAAGCGCCCTCAAGATGAGTTGGATATTTAGCTGTAGGACCAATAGGCAAACCGAACGCTGCCTCTAAAACAATCCCCTCATCCCACCACCCATAGGAAATCGACCCCATTATCTTGCCCTTATATGCTTCGAACTCATATGCTCCAATCGCCTCAAATAACGCTTCACGAGGGATAAGCCCGCCAAGCGCTATATCCCCATTTCCGGACAAGTTCCTTCCAACCTGGTTGCTTAGGAAGGGCAGGTATCCCTTTGAGCGGAGCAACAAAGCTGGCGAGTGAATTGTGCCCGCTGCCACGATTACTATCTCTGCCCGAATCATTTTCCACTCCCCAGCAGACAAGTCTCTATATACGACTTGATACCCTCCCCAAACAGGTCGTATTAGTCGAACCTCGCATTGTGTCCTGAATTCAACGTCATTACGCTCCGCCGTCTTAATGTAATTCAAAAACAAACTTTGTTTTTTATCAAACTTGCACCCAGTGCTACACCATCCGCAATTGCGACAATTTTCAAGGGACACTCGAGCGGCGTCACATGTTTTGCCAAGAAGCTCGCACCCTTTGGCGAAAACGCCATCTCGTTTAGACACGAGGTCCCATGGATTCTCTTCTCCTTCCCCCGCCTTCCACCTAAGTTGGACAACCTTCAGTGCAGATTCCACAATATCGTAGTAGGGATTTAAATCATCGCGTGTGTAGCAATCAGGCCAAATTGTCCTCCCGATACCATCTTTCTGTTCGAAGACTTCCGTAGGAGCGCGAAAGCACATGGAGCTATAGATCAATGAACCACCGCCGACACCTTTGCCCAAGCCGATAAAGATACCATCACCTACGATATCCTCATAGAGCTGAAAAAGGTATTTCGTGTCCTGGCTTTGCTGGAAAATTTCTCCGCTCCGTTGCTCTCCCTTTTCCGAGACTTCTCCGCTCCATCGCTTTCCCTTTTCCAAAACCACGATGTTCCTACCCGAACCCTCGCTTAGTCTGGCCGCTGTTATTGACCCGCCAAACCCAGAACCGATGATGCAAATATCAACGCTTTCAACAGCCATCACGAACCCTCCTTTTATGGCAAATTGCCATCCGTTGTCGCCTCCTCCGCGAATTTCTCATTGAAGGAATAGCCGTAATATCCGAGGGATGGCCCGGGAAATGATATGTAGTCGGTGCCAACAGGATTGATAATGGCCCCGTAAAAGGCCAGTTTGACCAGGAGTTCAGCTTGTTCATAAACTGGCTTCATCAACGAGAAGTAATCCTTAAACAGTATTATTCTTTTTCTTTGCCTAAAACCCAAATCCTTGAACAGCCTGCGATACCACCAAAGGCTAGCTAGATTGAGGTCAATAGCAAGAATGCCGATAAATGGCCTTAAGCCGTAGTATGGGTCATATAAGACCTCCAAGGCACAAGCTTCAACCCCACCGACTAACCCCTCCGGGTCGGAATTTGGCCCCGGGATGACCGTGTCAGCAAAAGCCTCCATCGTTGCTTTTTCGATGGTACTCGTCTTTACATCACCAGCATCCGCCGTATCGGCCCACAACTTCCCCCCCGATATTCCCGCAACCCCGGAGGCGCTAAGAACAGTTATTCCCTTCAAAAAAACCCTTCTTGAAATTCCCTCTTCCCTCATTTCACCTCTCCCCTTCTTGATTCACGGCACGGACTCATTTCGGCAACCCTTTTTTCTGTTCCAATACCCCCCCCCGGATGCCCTTCTTCCTAGCAAAGACGTGGCTTTTCGTCTTATCCTGAACGGTGGCTTAGCTTTATCCTAAATCGCTCCTGGACCAGTTCATCTATAATGACTAAGGAAGAAGTCCAATTCTCGTAAGAACTCCAGAATGATCCGAAACCCAATAAAGATCAGAGTTGAATACTACAAAACTTTCTTGGGTCCGTATCCTTTTACCCTTTATGAAGATATAATCAATTCGCTTAGCCTCTTCTCTTTGCCACGTAAATGGGTTGAATGCATATGGATTGCCTGGAACTCCCCAAGTACAACCATCAAATCTTTCTTGCTCTTCTATACAACAGCTAAAGCAATCATTATGTGTTGCATAGGTATCAATAAATCCCCCGTGGGTTATCAAAGCATATACAAATATGTCGCCAAGATTGTTAAGATTTGCATTGAAATCTCCACCAAGAATAACAGGATTTTTGTCCCACCAGATAAAATCTTCCACATCTTCTATGAAGTCCATAAGCACTTTGGCTTGCTTGAGACGTTCTGCTATTGGGGCGCAGAATGCACAGAGATGGGTATTGTAAACATTTATTTTGCCAAAACCCGGGATTCTTACTCTGGACATCATAACTTTTCTTCGCAAGGGAATTTCAAAGCCTTCGAAGGGTTCTTCCGTCACAAAAGGGAGTGTCTTGGAAATAGTGAAGAGGATCTTACAACGGCTCAAGATAGCATTTCCCACCATGAAAATTTTGGGCACCCCATTTGCCAGCCGATAACTAAGATTGTACTCGAGAGCCCTCTCAGCGAGTAAATTTTTCAAATCCAGGGCACTGTTAACTGTTCCTGACAACGGACCCCCAACGACTTCCTGCAACAGAACGAGATCAATTGGCTCTCCTTCTTGTTCCTGTTCTTCCATAAAATCAGCGATAATAGCAAGCCTGTCTTCCCGTTTTTCGACTTCAGAAAATAGCACATTAATGGTTAACACATTTAAATGTCCCCTTTCCATAACATCGGGGCACTGAGCTTGCCAAGACAATGCTAGGGAAAAATTGGCCATTAAAATAAGCAATGCAAGCGTGGATAGCTTAATAATAGATTTCATACGGTACCCCCTCTTGTCTTATGGTTAGCCTTTCGACTCTACAAATCGTAGATCATCTTCGGCCTGGAGAAACTATCGTCTGGCCTCTTTTTCAGCTCCTTTCATAAAGTACTTTTCCGGATCAAATGGTCTAATTATAGATACTATCTTGCTTTTGAGCTCTTCAATGTCCAATGTCTGTTCTTCTGCTTCCAAAACCACTAGCCTCAAGTCTTGGGGGTAAAATTCTTACTCTTGAAAATTGGCTAAATTATACAACTGAATGATAGGGGAAAAACAGCCTAAACGCAAGCTAAAAAGCATAATGCAGAGGGCGTCACCTAGTGTTAGGCTGGAGGAGCGCAAGGCGCTTACGGCGCAGCTTAAGGACCGGGACCTGTGGCCCCTTGAGGGTTGAGGCGGAAGGCGAAAGGTTCAAGGCGCATATGAGATTTCGGACTTCTGATTTCGGATTGCGGAATGAATGTGTTATGTTATGTGTTATGGGGATGTTGTTGACTATGTTGAATTAATTCAAAAGACATCAGTTTAAAGTTTAAAGCCGTAAGGCCTGTGTTTGATTTGTTTCATTTGTTTTATTGGTTTTATTAGGCAATTTTTCCGCACCGATATCGAACACAAACCAATCCCCCCCATCCGTTGTGGCCTCACCCCTTTTGAAACCCGATATGTTTCGAATCGAACAGAGGATCAGAAGGACGTCGGAGAGGATGACAGCCGGCAGCTTGTCTGTTTTTTCACTTGACATCCAACCAAATGCTCCATATCCTTTTTCCAAACCTATTTCCCTCACTTGATGAATCGACGGAGGCTTTCGTAGCAGGGCCAATAAACAGTATAAGATCCAATAAGATCGAGGGACTCGATAACCTGGGGCCAAGGTATACATGGTCGGAGAGACCAGCTTACCTTCACCTGGACGCCATCGAATTTAAGGACATCAGAGGCGGCATCATCTGTTACTATAATCCCCCCGTCCATTCCGTGGGAAACCCGGGGCTCGATGCCTACCTTGAGGCCATAAAGATTGTCTCCGATAACAAAGGGGAATTCCAATTTCTCATCCTTTACGGGGGTGCCGACCCGGTACACGCCGGAGGCGATCTTAAGGAGAGCCTCTCCAAATTAGACAAGACCATCGAAACGAGAAAAGAGATGGAGGCAATAGGGGCCCAAGCGGAGGATATCGATGCCCTCTTTAACTGGGGGGATATGAGGCTGGAAAAGGGCTTCGCCCTGTACGAGGCGGTGAGGTCCCTCTTCGAGGATGTAAGGCTCATCTCCCTCTGTGGCGGGGGCACGCGATTCGGTGGTTCCGCCGAGATAGCTTTGATGTCCGATTATCTCGTGGGAGACTCCAGATCTAGGATGTGCTTCAGCGAAGCGATGATCGGATTAATTCCGGGCTGGTCAGGGGTCGGTAGGGCCTTAACCAAAGCGGGCCTGCTCAATGCCAAATTTATGGCCATGACGTCAACTGAGGTAAAGGCGCTCCAGTTGAGGGAAATCGGAGTCTACAATCTCGTTGTGGAAATCCCACTCCCCTTCCCGAAGCTCGAGAGGACAGGTGATAAAGAAGGAGATACGGGACGCTATTGGGATGCCCTGCAAAGACACAACGATGAAACGAGCCTCCTCTTATTGCCCAAGGCCTTGGAGCTTGGTGTGTGTCCCAAAGGCGACATTCCCGTTTTAGAGGAGGAAAACAGAAAGAAACTGTCTACGGTAGGGGAGATAGCTGAACAGGTTGCCAGAAGGAAAGACCCCGAGACCTATCGAGGCCTGTGGGAAAAGCCTTTAGCTGAGGTGAGGGAGCGGATATCGACATTGGGAAGACCCCTGGCTCCTCAATCCATCGAGGCGTTGGAAGGGCTTTTTTCAGGATATGATCCTTCCCGGTTCAGCGAAAAGGAGTTCGTCAGGGCGGAGATGGAGGCAGATGCGAGGCTTTACAGGGACCCGAGATTTATGGCGGAAATCATCGCTACCCTCGAAGGGAAAGTGGCAAACTTCAAGGAGGATTGATGAAATGAGACAGTACTTCGAAAAGATGGAGCCCATCGGGAGAGAGCTTACCGAAAATGAGCGCAAGAGGATGCAGGAGAACGTAACCCTCATTAGAAGGGAAGAAAAGATAATAGAAGAGGCCAAGGAAAAGGTAAAGAATGCGGGCATCCCCACCGAAAGAATCAACCAGAGGGGTGAAAATACGGCATGGCAGAGACTAGAGATGCTGGTGGATCCTGGGACGTTTTTGCCTCTAAATAGCATATATAACCAATTCTTCAACGCGGAGGGATCCACCGGCTTGGTCAATGGTATCGGGAAGATTTCAGGCCGATACGCCTGCATTATCGCCTCGGATAACAAGGTCCTCGCCGGTGCATGGGTGGCGGGTCAAGGAGAGAATATCTTCAGGGCCCAGGAAGTGGCCGAGATCCTCAATATTCCCGTCGTTTGGGTTCTCAACTGCAGTGGGGTGAAATTGACAGAACAACAGGAGGTCTATGCAGGAAGGCGATCCGGGGGCCACACCTTTTTCAGACACGATCAATTGATCCAAAAGGGAATTCCGATCATTGCAGGGGTTTACGGCACCAATCCGGCTGGCGGCGGGTACCATGGGATCAGCCCGAGTATCATGTTCGCCCATAAGAATGCCAACATCGCCGTGGGTGGGGGGGGGATTGTCAGCGGAATGAGCCCCAAGGGCGGATTCGATTTAGAGGGCGCGGAGATGATTATCGAGGCGACCCGCAAACTCAAGGTCGCTCCACCCGGGGGAGTGAAGATCCATCATGATCACACGGGCTTCTTCAAGGAGGTGTTCGATACTGAGGAGGGGGTTATCGGCGCCATCAAAGAATGCATGGCGGGTATGCCCATGTATAACCCCGATTTTTTCAGGGTGGCCGAGCCCAAACCCTCTCGGTTCCCGGCAGAAGAGATACATTTCATCGTACCTCACAACCAAAAATTGACTTATGACATACACCAGGTCTTGGCGAGAATTTTCGACAACAGCGAGCACATGGAATTCAGGCCGGGTTATGGCCCGGAGGTCTACTGTGGTTTGGCCAAGATCGATGGTTTCCTCGTGGGCGTCATTGCCAACAGGCAGGGATTCTTGGGCAAGGGGTATCCTAAATATGCGGAGGACCAGTACTTAGGGATCGGTGGCAAATTGTACCGGGAAGGACTGATCAAGATGAACGAGCTGGTAACCCATTGCGGAAGGGATCGAATTCCCATGATCTGGTTCCAGGACACCTCGGGAATCGATGTGGGGGATATCGCTGAAAAGGCAGAGCTCCTCGGCCTCGGCCAATCCCTCATATATTCCATTGAGAGCTCCGGCGTCCCAATGGCCTGCATCGTGGTGAGAAAGGGGACGGCCGCAGCCCACTACATTATGGGGGGTCCCCAAGCGAACAGGAACAACGCCTTCACCCTGGGCACCCCTGCCACGGAGATCTACGTGATGCACGGAGAGACGGCTGCTGTGGCCGCCTTTGCCAGGAGATTGGTTAAGGAGAAAGATGAGGGACGTCTCCTGGAGCCCATCATCGATAGGATGAACGCCCTGGCCCGGCAATACCATGAACAATCCAGGCCCGTTTACTGTGTCCAAAAGGGGTACGTGGATGAGGTTGTTCCCTTCACCCAATTGAGGGATTACCTGGTAACCTTTGCCGGGTGCTGCTATCAAAACCCCAGAAGCATGTGCCCTCCACACCAGATGATGTTGCCCAGGATCATCAGGGGGTAATGGCCTATCCGGGTTCGGCTTAATTCCCCGGCTCGGGACCCACGGATCGGCGAATACCGTTGTCCCTCCGGTTACGCGTGGCCCCTTGCCCAAATTCCCTTTCGCTCACTGAAAAGAATTTCCCACCAAAGCTAAGAAACTTCAATACTGCAAGGGCTATTATTCCAGGAGGTAAACTATGTAATCGGTGGAGGAACATCCTTTCCAGGAGTTGCGGCCCAAAGGGAACTCGAGTTCACTTAATCCTCCAGATCGTCCCATTGGGGCCATCTTCCACGGCTATGCCCATCGATGCAAGGGACTCCCTGATTTCGTCAGCTTGTTTCCAATCCCCCTGTTTCCTGGCATCGTGCCTCTCCCGAATCATCCGGTTGACTTGGTCCTCCTCGATACGAAGTCGACTCATCTCCCTTTGTCTTTGGTCCTCAAAATAGTCCCGAGCATGGCATTGAAAGAGGCCTAAGATATTCCCAAAACGTCGGAAGTTATCCCCCGGTGAGGACAAGAGATTCGCAAGGGAACTATGCCTCAAGCCCTTATCCCCCATCAAGGCATTGAGACTTCGGGCCAGATCGTGGAAGTGGCCCAGGGCCAAAGCGGTGTTAAAGTCATCATCCATGGCCTCTTGGAATTTCCCCGGAAAGCCCTTTATCTCTTCAATTGCCTTCAGGACCCCCTCTTCCAGGTTCTCTTGTCCCTCCTGGGGAGCTAACCCCTTCCCCTCCAATTCATCCAGCCTCTTCAGAGTGGAGTAGAATCGATCCATACTCATTTTAGCCTCGGCCAAATTCCGGTCGGAAAAATCGACAGGGCTTCTATAATGGTGGGATAGGAGGAACAAACGGATAATCTCCGGGTGGTAGTGGTTGAGAATCTCCTTGATGGTGAGGATATTCCCCAGGGATTTAGACATCTTCTCTTGATTGATATTCACAAAACCATTATGTACCCAGAATTGAGCAAGAGGTTTTCCCGTGGCTCCCTCCGATTGGGTGATTTCATTTTCGTGATGGGGAAAGATCAGGTCCTTCCCCCCACCGTGGATGTCTATGGTGTCCCCAAGATATGCTTGGCTCATCACGGAACACTCGATATGCCAACCCGGCCTTCCACGCCCCCAGGGGCTATCCCAGAATGGCTCACCTGGTTTACTGGCCTTCCATAAGGCAAAATCGAGGGGGTTCTGTTTTTTCTCATCGATCTCGACCCTCGCCCCGGCTTTCATCTGTTCGGGACTCCGTTTGGAGAGCTTTCCGTAGCCCTCAAATTTCTCAACGGAAAAGAAGACATCACCATCCACTTGGTACGCATATCCCCTTTCCATCAACCTTTTAACCATCCGGATCATCTCCCGAATATGGTCCGTCGCCTTGGGCTCGTGGGTTGGTTTTTCAAGGCCGAGGACACCCATATCAATGTTGAATTCACGAGTATATCGATGGGCAATCTCATCCCAGCCCACCCCTTCTTCGTTGGCCTTTTTTATGATCTTATCATCCAAATCAGTGATATTTCGAACATAGGTGACCTCATACCCAAGGAAACGCAGATATCGGAAGATGATGTCAAAAACGATGGTGGACCTAGCATGGCCGATATGACAGAGGTCGTAGACGGTGACACCGCAGACATACATCCCCACCTTATTCCCCCCCAGGGGTTTAAACACTTCCTTTTTCCCTGAAAGGGTGTTATAGATCCTTAACATCGGGACTTTCCTTCCCCACTGCTTCAACCAAGACCACGGATTGTGCCATGATACCCTCCCCTCTTCCCGAAGACCCAAGTCCTTCCGGGTTTTTCGCCTTAATATTTACCCGACCTGTAGCTATTTCCAGAGCATCCCCTATCTTACCGATCATCCGGGGAATGTATTCGCCCAACCTCGGCTCTTGTGCGGTGATAGTGGCATCCATATTGACGACTCGAAAGCCCTTTGCTTTTGCCCTCTCGGTCACCTTCTTGAGCAATATCATACTGCTTATACCACGATATCTGGCATCCGTGTCGGGGAAATGCCTACCCAAATCTCCTTCGGAGATGGCACCCAAGATGGCATCGCAGATGGCGTGGATCAATACATCGGCGTCCGAATGACCAAGCAACCCTTTTGAATGAGGGATTTCAACACCTCCCAAAATGAGCTTGCGGTTTTGAACCAAGGGATGGATATCGAAACCGATGCCGATTCTCAGGGAATGCGTCATATTGATGCTCTCCAAGCGACCTTTCCTTCCTGGAGAATATAATGGGCCAGAGCGATATCCTCCAGTGTCGTAATCTTAATATTAAAAGAGGATCCTTCAATTACCCTCACCGGCATTCCCATCCGTTCCACGAAGGAAGCATCATCGGTACCCTGTATCCCTTCCTTGAAAGCCCTTTTATAGGCCTCCTGGATGAGGTCATATCGAAAGCCCTGGGGGGTTTGAATGTGATAGAGGGTGTTTCGTTGCAGGGTATCCACGACAATTCCCGTCCCGTCAACCCGCTTAATGGTATCCAGGGCAGGAATTGCCGTAACCACGGCCTGAGCGTCTTTCATGGCCGCCATAAGCCTTTTGAGGATTTCCGGCGAGACGAAGGGGCGAACTCCATCGTGAACGATGACAATATCACAGTGGCCTTCCATGGCCTTGAGGCCATTCCATACGGAATCCTGCCTGCGCTCTCCCCCTGAAACGAGCTGGGAAACCTTCTTTATTCCATATTTTTCAATAATCTCCCCGGCACAATATTCGAAGTCCGCTTCGTCCAAGACCAGATACATGTTTTCAATCCCCTCGAACTCCTCGAATGTCTTCAGGGTGTAAAAGAGCAGGGGCATTCCCTTAAGGGGAATAAATTGTTTTTTCACCCTTCCTCTCATCCTTTGACCTTTTCCGGCTGCAGCAATGAGGGCGTTGGTTTTCATCGAGCCTCCCCTACAATGACATCGGAACGGTTATCGCCTTCCTCTCGCAGACTGCCCCATGGTGTCGTTAACAGGATAGAAATAGCCACCGCCTGTGTCCCCTCCGACTTTCGCAAATATCATCCTACCCGCCGTAGTTTGTAATATCTGTGTAACCATCACATCGATATTCTTTCCCATATATTTTGATCCATTTTCAATGACCACCATGGTCCCATCGTCCAAGTAGGCAACTCCTTGGCCGGGCTCTTTCCCCTCCTTTATTACCTTCACACTCACGTCTTCTCCCGGCAGGACAACGGGCTTCAAGGCATTGGCCAATTGATTGATGTTGAGGACATCTACTCCCTGAAGCTCCGCCACCTTGTTGAGGTTCGAGTCGTTTGTGATGATCTTGCCCCTCATCTTCTTGGCAAGCTCCACCAGCTTCGCATCGACTCCCTTGATCCTGGGGAAATCCTGTTCAACGACCTTCACATCAACATCGACCTGCTTCTGAATTCGATGCAGTATCTCTAATCCCCTCTTCCCCCGAGTTCGCTTAACGGAGTCCGCCGAATCCGCTACGTGTTGAAGTTCATGGAGGATAAATTGGGGGATGATGAAGGTCCCCTCGATGAATCCCGTTTCGCAAACGTCTGCGATCCGCCCATCTATGATGACGCTGGTATCCAAAATCTTCGAATTCTCGGCAGCCGCGGGGGACCTTGAGGCTCCTTTCAAACTGGCGAAGCTAAATTCCTCCCCCTTTTTTAATCCTATTTTTATGCCGATATATGCGGGGATGGAATAGATAACCAGGTAAACAGCCAATGAGATGCGGGTCTCTTCCAAAATATCACTGAGGAATGCATCCGCTAGGAGTTTAGCTACGATAAATCCGGCTATCAACCCGAGGGCAGCTCCGCAAAGTCTTCTCAGGGAGACCTTTTTGACGCTCTCCTCTATCAAAATGCTCAGGATGGCAACCATAATCCCCCCAGCTGCGCCCCATAGGAGAGCCCACTTCGTCCCGAGGAGCTCCCCCGCAATGAAGAATCCGCCAATAGAACAGATGAGGATAAGAAAAAAGCGTAACATCATAGTACCCATTCGTGACCTCCTGTGCGTATGGATTTGATGGATTTTCAGGCTCTTCCCATCCCATGGAAGGGGAGGGGCCTCTTTCGCCGGCTTAAGGCGAAGGCATGTAATCGGGGACTCGGTTATCGGAGGGTCGGAGGGAGAGAAAGAAGAAAGAATGAATTAATATTCCATTCTTCAACCTTCGAATCGAACCCATTCATGGTTCGAAGATCTTTTTTATTTCCATGAGAACGTCTGATTCCTCGACATCCTTTGCTACAGCGAGCTCCTTAACCAGGAGATTTTCGGCCGTGTCTAGGATCTTTCGCTCCCCAAAGGAGAGGCTCTTCTCCATCTTGAGTACCTGAAGGTCGCGTAAGACCTCAGCGATGGAGAAAATAGAACCAGTGTTGATTTTATCCATATACTCCCGATATCTCCGATTCCACGTCTGGGTGTCAAGGGAGATACGTCTCTCCTTCAGGATTTGAAATACCCGTGGTATTTCCATGGATGGAATAACCCCTCTCAGTCCAACGACATCGACGTTCTCTATGGGGATCATAATGGTCATTCCATTATCAAATATCCTTAAAATAAAGAATAATTGCTCCCTCCCCGATATCGCCTTGCTTTCTATAGCTTCGATTACTCCAACCCCGTGACTCGGATAAACGGCCTTATCCCCGATATCAAACATCTTCTAAACTCCCCTTGGTGATTGTAATCTTTCCCTTGGCTCTTCCCCCCCCCTTTCGCTATGATCTGATAGGTATTCCCCACTCAGTAAGAGGACGGCCTCACCACGTCGCTGAGGGAAAAATCTCCCCCATTGGTGATGCGAGCCATTGCCGCATCGGTCCCAAAAAGTTGGGAAACCCTAACCTGTCCCTTTCGTTGGCCTTCAAGGGGATCCACAGAAATTCCAACTAGCTGCTCTATTTTACCTCCTCTCGCCCCGTAAACATCCATGAGGTCCCCGACCTTCAATCCAGTGAGGCGTCCCGCATTGAGATAAACCCTATCCCCATCGATTCTAACAATTCGGGTATACCACCCCATTTGGTTTATTTCAGCGAAAATTTTCCCCGTCAGTTCCTCTATAGCCAACTCGATGGCATTAAGCTTCGTCTTATCTCGAGAGAACTCTCCTCTCTCCTCCGTTGCAAAAATGGAGTTTCTCTCCTCGAAGGCCTTAATCACTCGGCCGGTGGCGGTTTCTATCAGTTTTACTTGGATCCGAACAATGGCCAAGGCCGTATCTTGACCGTTACCCCCCTTGCCCGTGGAGGTCGCAACATACGGCCCAGAAAGGGTTCCGTAGAGAAGGACATGGACTCCGAAAACGGTATTGGCTATCCTCCAAACCATGGGATCATCCAATCGAACTGATTCTATTCCTCTTCTTTTGAAATAGTCCACGATGATCTCATCATCCAAACAGAGTATCCTATTCGTTCGGCTTTCCAGGGAGTCGCGTAACCGTGCCGCCACCATTTCTCCCCAATTCTCATCGGGTTCCCCTTCCTCGAAAGGAGCAATGATGATCTTCCTCCTCAGCTCGATGGAAGAAGAAGGAGTCTTCCCGGCCCTTTCCATCGAAGCAGTTCTGGATACCTCGTGAGATGGGGTTATGGTTCCGTTCTCGGGTTGAAGGAGTGGTTCCTCCCCTGCTGACTCTTGTCCTTGGGGACCCGAAAATTCACCTCGTTTCGAAAGATATTCATCGACGGGAATATATCGGTATCGGCCCCCCCCGGGATTCCCCTCTTTTCCACCACCAACTATCTTTACGTATTCCTCTCCATCAATGATGACCACTTCTTGATCGACCAGGGCTTTCTCCTTCATTTTTCTATTGGCTCGATTGTCGCTTTTCAACCAAGGAAGGAAGGAACAAGCGGTAAGAAAGAAGACGAGAAAGGGGATAAATTTGGCTCCCCGTGCGCTTTTGAGCAGTTTCGGTTTCATAACTAGTTGATAATATATCAAAAAATTTACAGAATATCAAGGAAAATCCTCTTTAGCCAGCATTTCCCTTACCTCCCTGAGGTCTTCCGGCGTATCCACGCCAACGGGATGGTAATCGATAGGAAATACCTTTATTCGCCATCCATTTTCCAAGAGCCGAAGCTGTTCCAATCCTTCGGCGGCTTCCAATGGGGTCGGCTCCATCTGACTTACGGATAAAAGGAGGGACCGCCTGTATACATAGAGACCAATATGCCTGTAAAGGGGACCAGAGGGGGGAGAATCATCTCCATATTCCTGCTCTGAGGAGATAAATCGGCCATCCCCCCAAGATTTATGGCGAAAGAAGGGAATGGGAGATCGGGAGAAATAGAGGGCAAATCCTTCTCGATCCGTTACCACTTTGACCACGTTGTGGTTGAACAAATCACTGGCTCGAGTAATGGAGCTTTTAAGGGTGGAGATATGGATGGATTCATCCGATATCATGGGCCTTATGGCTTCATCGATGATTTCGCCGCGGATTAACGGCTCGTCTCCCTGGATATTAGCGATGATTTCAGCCTCTATGCCTTCGGCCACTTCGGCTACTCGCTCCGTTCCCGTCCGGTGGTCCGGGGAAGTTATCGTGACCCTCCCTCCGAATTTCCTCACGACGTCGGCGATCCGATCGTCTTCCGTCGCCACAATAATCTCGTCCACCAATGCTGATTCCTTCGCCCTTTCGTAAACGTGTTGAACCATAGGCTTACCACAGATATCAGCAAGGGGTTTACCGGGGAATCGGCTAGAATGGTAACGGGCGGGAATGACAGCGGCTATGGTCATGAAAAGACCCTTTCTCGGGTATTTTCAACAGGTTAAAACAATCCATGGTCATTGTCAATGTGGGTTTCGCAATGGTGGACCCATTGATGGCAGACACGGAGTTACAATCATCTCAAGCCATACTCGATTGCCAATTCCCTGAATCCCTCGAGCGATGCTTCGATTACCCATCTCTCCACGCAGTAGGCAATTCTGATATGGCCCGGTTTTCCGAAACCCCTTCCGGGTACTGTGAGGATGTTTTTTGCCTGCAACGCCTTGACGAAAGCGACATCATCGTCAATGGGACACCGAGGGAAAAGGTAGAATGCACCCATTGGCTTCACCATGGAATATCCGAAATCCGCGAGGCTGTTATAGAGGAGGTCCCGTTTTTCCTGATACTCTGAAATGTCCACCGAGACATGCCTCAATTTCCCCACCAAACGTTGCATTAGTGCAGGAGCGTTGACGAATCCCAGAGTCCGATTGCTGAAGGCCATAGCATCAACTAACTTCTCCTTCCCCTCTGCTAGGGGACTGATAGCCACGTATCCGATACGTTCCCCCGGAATGGAAAGATCCTTGGAGTGGGAATTGATGGCGATACAGTGATCGTAAACGGAGAAGACATCGGGAAGTTCCAAACCATCGTAAACGATCTTCTTATACGCCTCATCACAAAGGAGGCAAATGGTCTTCCCATATTGCTCGCTCTTTCTCGCCAAAATCTCCCCTAATTGAATGAGGGATTCCTCGCTGTAGACAACTCCTGTCGGATTATTAGGGGAATTGATGAGAATGGCTTTGGTCTTTTTGCCGACGGCCCCCTCAATGGCCTCCAGGTCGAGGGAAAAGTCTTCCCGGGTTTCCACTAGCTTCAGGGTTCCTCCATGATTGTCCACGTAGAACTTGTATTCGACGAAGTAGGGGGAAGGAGTAACCACCTCGTCGCCGGGATCCAAAATGGATTTCAACGTGATGTTGAGCCCCCCTGCAGCCCCGGTGCTCATGATGATCTGTTCCGCCGTAAAGGACAGGCCCGTCTCCTCGGATAACACGTTGGCTATGACCCTTCTGGTTTCCTCATAGCCGGTGTTGGTCATGTATCGACACATCCCCGGGATGGGATTCTGAGCAACTCTCCTCAGTTCGTCGAAAAATTCCTCAGGGGGTTCAGCGATGGGATTGCCCAAGCTGAAGTCGAAGACCTTTTCAGGACCATACATCCGTTTGAGCCGATCCCCTTCCTCGAACATCTTCCTTATCCAAGACGCGCCTCCCAACGCCTTTTGGATCTTCATCGATATCGCCATTTCCTCTCCCCCCGTCTCAATTCTAAAACCAAACTAATAAAAAAGCCATGGAAATCCTGCCCATGGCTCATATGAAACAAAAAGGCCATGGGGCATGGCACCCATGGCCTTTCTCCACTATTTTCGGGATCCTTGGTCACGGGTGCCCGCAATGAAAATAAGAATAGAAGAATTCAGACTCCCTTTCCATCACATGTCCCCCGTTTTAGACCGCCTGTTGGTATCATATCTCTGCCCCGCATGTCAAGGAAAATTTAAGTTGAGGTCTCCTGAATTTCCAGAGAAAACCGTCGTCAATGAGTGTAATCTGCTGGAGAAGTAGGTCACCCATGAAGGGTGAGCAGGCTTTGTCGTAAGTTAGCCGAACGGAATGGGAAGGTCAGTCCTTACCTTGACTTTTTCCTAAAAAGCCTCTAATATTGCGCCAATATGGAATTATAAGCTTCCAAAGCATTCATGAGCTGGCATGATGGAACAACGTATAAAGGGAAAAGCGGGCGAAAAAAGGCTATCGAGGACGCGGAATATCGGATTCATGGCCCACATCGACGCGGGTAAGACCACCGTCACCGAGAGAATCCTCTATTACACAGGACGAACTCACCGTATGGGAGAAGTCCATGATGGGAACACGGTGATGGACTGGATGCTGCAGGAACAGCAGAGGGGAATTACCATTACCTCGGCGGTAACCACATGTCCATGGAGGGACGGCTATATCCATATCATCGATACACCGGGGCACGTTGATTTCACCATTGAGGTGGAGCGGTCCTTGAGGGTATTGGATGGGGCCATAGCCGTCTTTTGCGCAGTGGGAGGTGTCGAACCGCAATCGGAAACCGTTTGGCATCAGGCCGACAAGTATAAGGTTCCGAAATTGGCCTTCATCAATAAAATGGATCGCATTGGCGCGGATTTCTCCAGGACTGTTGAGATGATGGTCGATCGGTTGGGGGCAAAGCCCTTGCTCATCCAATTGCCACTGGGATCAGAGGATCAATTCAAGGGCGTGGTGGATTTGATTCGATTCAAGGGGATCATATGGCATGAAGAGACCCTCGGGGCCTCCTTAAACGAGATAGAGATTCCTCAAGAGATTCTCCCTCAAGCCTTAGAACACAGAAGAAAACTCCTGGAAACCGTTGCCGAATCGGACGATGTACTCACCGAAAAGTACCTCGAAGGGGAGGAATTCTCGGAGGAAGAGATCAAGGAAACTATTAGGAAGGGAACCATCTCCCTCAACCTGGTTCCCGTTTTG
>Ga0209636_10000967_pt1 | contig 28611 bp, 27 predicted proteins | sample DeeMarSWOR152_54_FD_187464 | JGI IMG/M metagenome (GOLD analysis project Ga0209636, IMG submission 187464) | Marine sediment microbial communities from White Oak River estuary, North Carolina - WOR-1-52-54 (SPAdes) (version 2) | ecosystem: Environmental > Aquatic > Marine > Intertidal zone >...
ACCACAACGGGTTTGCCTCTTATTCCTGGATTTAGCTTCTCTTCAACAGCGGCGAAGAACTGATCCATGTCAACATGAAAGATGATGCGTTGAGGAGTCATCATCCCCTTTTCAAGGTCTCCTAAAAAATGACTTGAAGGACTTGGTCAATGCTCCTCAAAGCTGCCACTGTTTCTCGGAAGTCCGCGGCACTCATATTGCCTTTATCCGCCAGCGCGTACAGCTTCGACACTGTTTTAAAGACGGCGTCAAACGCGTCCTTTACATGCAAGTCGTTGTTCATATTCGTCTCGAAATCTTCTTTCAGTTTGGCGACTAACTTCCTAGCTCGTTTGTTCGAACTCTTGCTAAAAGATTCGATTTCTTGAAGCTTGTTCACCATATCCTTGAGTTTGTGTAGTCGGTCGCAGGCTTTCTTGAATTTGGCAAACGTGAAGTTCAATCTTTTGCGGTAGTAGCCGTTGATGAGGAAGAATCTTATGTGCTGCCATTCACAGCCTCGTTCAATCAAATCCTTAGGGTAGATTATGTTTCCTAGGCTCTTCGACATCTTCTTTCCGTCGACAAATAGGTGTTCCCCGTGAAGCCAGAACCTTGCGAACGGCTTGCCGGTGACGGCCTCGGTAATGGCTATTACGTAGTCGTGATGACGAATCATGTTGTCCACACCGCCACAATAAATGTCGGCGTGCATGCCTCGAGTCTGCAGTGCCATAGCTGGATCCTGAACATTCCAAGCTGGTCTACCTCTACCAATACTTGTGTCCCAACAAACTTCGTCTCGATTCTGGCAGCCATGCCATAATATGAAGTCGCCTAGGTTCCAGCGGTTGCCCGGATAAGTGTCTTTGTGGAAACGCCGCTTCTTCTTTTTTGGCCAGCGACTCATGTCAAGCCGGTATAGCCTGCCGAAGCCCTTGAATTTCAACACGTCATAATAGACGTTGCTCTTGTACTTGTAGGCATAGCCCTTCTTCAACAATGTCTCTATGATTTGAACAGCCTGTCTCACACTTGTGGAAGACTTTGCAATGCTCTTTGTCTCTTTTGCCCCGAGTTTTTTGAACTCTTTGAGGAAAGCCTTAGTGTTCTTCTCTGTCAAATGCTGTAGCGCGATGTGTTCTTTTTGGGCTTGGGTAATAGCTTTGTCTTCTACATCAGTGATGAAAAGAATGCGCTCAACTTTGTATCCTAAATACTCCAAGTAGCGGACAAGAATGTCTTCGTACAGAAAGGTGCGATAGTTCCCGATGTGGGGCAATTGATATATTGAAGGTCCGCAGGTGAACACTGTAACCTTCTTGTCGTCTAATGGCTGAAACTCCTCAAGTTTACGAGTCATCGAGTTATAAAGGCTGAGCAACTCTGCGCTCACCAGTTCAATTCAAGCATAAGCAATATCATCACAAGCCATTCTAGGCTTTCAATGTTTCCCAAAGGTGTTACAGAATATAGGCAAATGTAAAGGGCCTACGTGCACTCTTATTTCAAGGAAAAGCATAATAGTTTGAATAAGTCAAACTTGCTGTACAATCACAGCGAAATTAGTTTGTTGAGGTAAAGGAAAATGAGTATTTTACTGACCAAAGAGCAACGAAAACAACTGATTGACGAATTGAACAAAGGCGTGGCACGGGAAATAACTGCAATCATCCAATATTCGCATCATCACGTAATGGCTGAAGGGATGAACAGCCCAGCGATATCAGAGATGTTCGAGAAAGTAGCAATTGAAGAGATGCAGCATTTAGAGGATTTCTCTGAGAGAATCAACTACTTAGGCGGAGTGCCAACGACGAAACCGAACCCAATAAAGGTTGGAGGCACACTTGAGCAGATGGTCAAAGACGACCTACAAACAGAATACGAAGCAATACGATTATACAAGGGACAAATCGAAATCGCCAAACGAATAGGCGACACGACAACCCGCCTTATGTTAGAAAAAATCCTCACAGCAGAAGAAGAACATGCCGACAAATGGGAGATACTGCTCAAAAAGCGACCGAAATAGAACCGACACTCTCTTTTTCTTTGTCGTAAGAACGCGAAGCTCATAACTCGCGATTACTCAAGTCCTTCCCCATACATCTGTCCAGGCGCCAACACCTCAGGAAACCTTGACCTAAGCTGAAGCCGAGCTTCATAACACAAGTGGCACGCATCTGCGTAGCTCCCTTCATGAGGCAAGTCAAATCGCTGAACCAAAGCTACTGGTCCACCTTCCGCAAGCCACTTCAGCATTGGATGAGACGTCGCATCGTAAGACCGGATTATTTCGGAAAATGGTTGCTTCCAAGCGTTTCCTATGGAGAGCCCTTGGCAGACATGAATGTACCCCAGTGGGTCGATGTGCACCCTCTCCGGAGCCATCAGATTCTCATGCGGGCATTTGTTGAGTTCTGACCATGGCTTTTTAACGGCTCCTTCCAGTAGCTTCTTAGCTGCTCTTCCTCGATACATGAGTTCGCTTGCACCTCCAGGCAGTCCTTCGAGTTTGGGCGGCATTTTTGCTGTAGCCATTATTCCAACAGGGATGTTAAGCTGAGTAGCTGCTGAAACGCCGTTTTTCACTCTGTCAGCCATTAAATCTTCACCATGATAATAGTCGCTGCTCAAGCCTATGCTGGCGATACCGAGCTCTGCAAGCGGGCTTAGCCATTCTAACGCATCTTCAAGGCAAGTAGCCCAGTAGGCGTTGGACAATACACCAACTTTGAAGCCTAGCCTTTTGGCTTCCTTGATTCCTTCAATCATGACCGGATAATATAGAAAGGGTTCTCCACCCTCGAACCAAGCCCACTCGACTGTTCCCAACTTCTTTGCTTCATGAAGCAATTTGCGAACTTGCCCAAGTGTCATCGTATCCATGTAGTCGGGGCTGCTCCACACAAAGCAGTGGTCACACTCTTGGGTACACTGATAAGTCAAGAGGAAATGTATGCCTTTCAGAAACATGATGCAATCGCCTCAATCATAACTAGGCGTGCGGTTAAATATAAGAACAAGAGCCGTCCTTCACCATTCACTAGGGGCAGACGGATGGCAAAACTCCTGATAATTCTCTTCTCTCCACCCGCCCAGTCTCAAAACATTGACACCATATACGAATTGTCCAAAGCTGCGGTTGAAATGAACCATGAAGTGACTGTATTCTGTGACATAGACGCCACACTCAATCTCCTCGCAAACCAAATCTCTGTTGACAAGGCAACGCCTGCGAGCAAAATGGCTGAACTGATCGGAAAAGGAGTTCATGTTCTTGCTTGCCGAGAAAGCGCCAGACTCAGAGGCGTCAATGTCAAAAAAGATTTCATAAAAGGCGTGGGGGAAAGCAGTTTGGGCAGGTTAGCAGAGTTAATGGAGCAACATGACCGAGTCGTGTCGTTCGGATAAGGCGTAGGTGAACTAGCCTTGGTAAACAAAATCCTTCTCGTCATCAAAAGCCGCCCACGCGAAAGCAGCAGAGCCGCTGAAGGCTTCCGCATGACTACTGCCATGATCGCCATGAATGTCTTGCCCCAAGTTCTGTTTGCGGACGACGGCGTCTACTGGTTGGTCAAGAAGCAAACTCCTGAAGTTGTTGGTCTTGAGTCTTTTAGGGAGCGATTAAAAACTATCTCAGATTTGGTCGGAGTGCACGTGCTTTCTGATTCCTTACTCCGGAGAAAACTCCAGCGAGACGATCTAGAGGGGAGTTACAATGCGAAGAGCCTCTCACTTGACGAAGCCTCCCAGTTGTTAGCACAAAACGACGCTGTGATAACGTTCTAGAGGGATCAATGTTTGCTCATAATCCTCAGCAAATTCCCAATCGGTGAAAACCACAACTCCGTTCTCAACCTCGCAGCTAAATTGGCTGAAAAGGGCGAGAAAATCGCCGTCTTACACACACAAGATGCTTGCGTTGCTGCAACGTTAACCGAATACTGCAGCAGGCTTCTAGAGAGCAAGATCGATATGTACGCAGTGAAAGCTGATGTTGAAGCACAAGGGCTGAATGAAAAAATACACCCGAGTGTTAAGATAATCGACTACAAGCGATGGGTTAGCCTTCTGATTGACGAGCATAAAGAAATAGTTTCGTGGACCAGTTAAGGATTGGTTTCTATCCACCAGATCCATGCTTTGTGTTCAGTTGACAGGCGACCTTTGACCAAGCCTTTCAGTCTAAGCCTGTTCAGTAGCACCGGAAGACTGTCTGGACATGTTGTCAGGCTTTTTCTGATCTCGCCTTCAATGTCTCGCGTAGTCATGGGCTTTCCAGCTGACTTCAAGATAGTCATTATTAGTTCGAAGGATTCTTCTTCAGTTAGTTCATGCTCGGTCAAATCGATTCGTCACCAGCATTTTTTGGGCATTCGTCTCAAATCAATTTTTCGAAGCATTTGATTTCTGTGGAGACGGTTCGGCGTGAATCGTCACCACAGCTTCCTTGAATGCTTTCTTGATTTCAGCTTCAACGTGTGAAACTGTGTCGTGCATAGCCTCCACAGAGACGTCTTTGTCAAGCAGGCAGTCAACGTTAATGTAGAGTATTTGGTCGCTCACGTAAGTAACGACTCTCCTCAAACTTCTAATGCTGGGGTGTGTCTTCACGATCTGATTAATTATTCTTCGCACATCTGCATCCTCAATCGAGAACTCTCGGCGCATCTTGAGTGCAGATGGTTCGATGTGAACAGTGACATTTCCAATGTTGCTGATCTGCTTCGTCAGGTTTGCTTCTATTTGCTCCGCTATGTGGTGAGCTTGCTCAATAGAAAGTTGAGGATCCACCAAAGCATGTAACGTGATGTACAACTTGCCTTCAGAATACACGCTGGTCAAGTTGTGAACGCCTTTAACTCCCTCGATTGATTTTGCCAAGCCTTCAATGTGCTTTTCGATGGGCTTTCCAGCTCCGCTTGGCTCGATATGCACCGTCACTGAAGAGTCGCCATAAAGGCGACTAATGTTGTTCTCAATCTGAGACGCAACATCATGAGCCTCAGCCAACTCCATTGAGCTAGGTACACATATTGTGGTTTCCACGAAGGTTTGGGTGCCGACTTTTCTGACTTTCAAGTCCTTACACACTTGCACACCTTTGGTTCCTGTGATTTCTCTTCTGATTTCGGCAACGACACCTCGTGGAATTTGGTCGCTCAACTCTGCGCTGCTTGTTCGAATCAATCCAATTGTGAGGTAAACTAGCAGAAAGCCGAGCACTATTGAGGCTAAAGCATCAATTCGGTCGTCGAACTGAAAATATGTTAGTCCAAATCCAACAAATGCGATGAGGGTGGATGCAAGGTCTGAAAGCGCGTGGTAAAAGCTTGCCCTGACGGTCACGCTCGCTTCTTCTTTGCCCCATAGGGTCCCTATCCGAAAGAAATCAACTGCCAACGTGTAGCCTACAGCTGCGAAACCAATCGCGTCATGTGCTACGACCCCGTTATCTGGGAAATAGGTTATTGTGTAAATTCGTGATGCTGCCTCATAGAAAAGATAAGCTGCCAATCCTATGAGCGCCACTCCGCCGACTAGTCCGCCTATTGGCTCGATTTTGCCGTGTCCGTAGAGATGTTCTTCGTCCGGAGGCTTCAAAGAGAGCTGGGTAGTTACGAGCAGAATTAGAGTAGTCACTGTGTCGAGCAAGGCGTGGGCTGCATCGCTCAAAATGGCTAGGCTGTTTGTAATCAGTCCAATAATGCTCTCAACAACCACGACGCTGGCTATAGCAACGAAGGAAAGCTGCAGTGCTCTGACCTTAGTGATGCTTTTTCCCGTAGGCATACTGTAGTCATGGATACACATTTTGCATTGAGATTTAAGGCTTAAGGTGCAGCATTTTCGGGATAGGGTTTAAAAGTCAAAGAAATGTAGCATAATGAAGGTTGAGTTAGTTCATGGTCTACACTGCCATAAACAGCATCCCAACTGGACGATACAAAGGCAAGAAAGTAAACATGCGTGGATGGGTTTATCGCAAGCGAGAGAGCAAAGACACCATTTTCCTGGTGATGAGAGATGCCTCAGGCGTCATTCAAGCCATAGTTAAGAAGAATAGTCCAGCGTGGAAGGTAGCTGAGAAAGCAACAATTGAATCCGCAATCGCGTTGTCTGGCACCGTAAAAGAAGACAAGCGTGCGCCAAGCGGCTACGAAATCATTGTGGACAAATTGGAAATCATCGGGCTTTCGGAGACCTTCCCGATCGCGAAGGACAAGAGCAAGGAATTTCTGCGAAACGTTCGGCACTTGTGGCTTAGAAGCCGCAAAATGAACACTGTCATGAAGATTCGAAGCGAAGTCCTGAAGTCCATTCATGAATTCTTCAGCAAACAGAGTTTCGTTGAAGTTTCACCACCGATGTTCATCTCCAGCGCTGTTGAAGGCGGCGCCACATTGTTCGGCGTGAAATACTTTGATGACTCGATGTATCTAACTCAAAGTGCGCAGCTGCATCTGGAAGTCCTAATATACTCTCTGGAAAAAGTGTACTGTATTGCACCTTCGTTTAGAGCAGAGAAAAGCCGAACGATTAGGCATCTGACCGAGTTCTGGCATGTTGAGTCTGAAGAAGCCTTCTCAACCCTAGACGATCTCATGCGTCTAGAAGAACGCCTAGTAAGCTATGTCTGCCAAAATACAGCTAAAAAATGCAAGAAACACGTTGAGGCCTTGGGGTTGGATCCGAAGGAGCTGGCGAAAATCAAGGCGCCATTTCCGAAAATAACGTATGACGGTGCTATTGAGCGATTGAAGAGAAAAGGCTCCAAAATCCAATGGGGCGAAGACTTCGGCTTCAACGAAGAACGCATGTTGACGCAAGAGCTCGGCGGACCCATGTTCGTCTATGCTTATCCTAGGAAAATTAAAGCGTTTTACGTTAAAGCCTATCCTGATCGACCAGAAATGGTCATGTCTGCTGATCTTCTTGTCCCGAGAATTGGTGAGCTGTCAACGGGGGGCGCTCGCGTCGACGACAAAGACGAAATGATGCGCAATCTAGCGGAGTTTGGCCTGCGACCAGAGGACTATGAATGGTATGTCGACTTGAGACGCTATGGAACTGTGCCTCACACAGGCTTTGGAATGGGAGTTGAACGTCTCTTGACTTGGATGCTTAATCTTGAAAGCATATTCGATTCAATTCCATTCCCACGCACAACTAGGAGATCATATCCTTAGACGTACTGTGTCCTTGGAGTTCTCGATTAACGCATGCCCCTTTCTGGCAGATGTGTTGATCCAAAATCGAAGAGTTTCGGAAAGAAAGTAGAGGACACGCTTTGGATTAAGGTGGATTCTGAAAAGCCTCAGATTGACAGAATTCGAATTGCGGCGAACGTAATCAGAAAAGGCGGATTAGTTGCCTTTCCAACTGAAACAGTCTATGGACTTGGCGCCGATGCATTGAATTCCGACGCAGTTGCCAAAATATTCAAGGCGAAAGAGCGTCCAGCAGACAACCCCATCATAGTGCACATTGCTGACAAAAAAGACTTGCATAGATTGGCAAAGAACGTTCCAAAAAGAGCCGAGAAACTGATGGCTGAGTTTTGGCCAGGTCCTTTGACTCTGATTTTTAAGCGGTCGAGCTTGGTGCCGGATGTCACAGTTGTGGGCTTGGACACGATCGGCATCAGAATGTCTAGCAGCAAGGTAGCGCTTGCCCTGATTCAAGCAGCGGACACGCCGATTGCAGCTCCAAGCGCTAACCGCGCTGGTAAGCCTAGTCCTACAACAGCTCACCATGTCATCGATGATTTGGCTGGGAGAATCGACGTTGTTCTAGATGGTGGACCCACTAGAGTGGGTGTGGAATCAACTGTAGTCGACATGACAACACCAATTCCTCAGATTCTAAGGCCGGGAGGGACATCATTTGAGGAGTTGAAGAGAGTTTTAGGCAAGGCTGCGCTACATCCTGCGGTTACTGCAACTAAAAAGATTCAAGCATTAAGGGTGCGCGCTCCTGGGATTAAGCATAGGCACTACGCGCCTGAAGCCGAGATGATTTTGGTCGAAGGCGAATTGTACAAGGTAGTAAAGAGGGTTAAGGAACTTACAGCCCTCAGCATGGCAGATGGGAAAAAAGTCGGCATCTTGGCTACTGATGAAACCGTGTCGAATTATGACGCAGATGTTTTGAAGTCGCTTGGGAGTCGAAGCGATGTTGCGGCAATCGCACGCAGCCTCTTCAAGCTTTTGCGTGAGTTTGACGAGGAAAAACTGGATATAATCATTGCAGAAGGAATTCCACCTAAAGGCTTGGGTCTTGCAGTTATGAACCGATTGAGAAGAGCAGCCAGCTTTAACATTGTAAAGGCTAGTTAGTATGGAGCGCTATTGCCAGCGCCAGACTTTTCGGTTCATGAAAATTTCTGGAAGCACGAACAGGCCCCAGCTTGATACGCCTACGACGTACGCCAAGTCAATGAGGCTTAATGGAACTAGATGGAAGGCTACTTGTGTAAGCGGTATGTAAGGTATTGCGAGCGTCAGCCCTATCGATACTATTACGGCGATAACGAAGAATTTGTTCTTGAATGCGCTACGTCCCATTCTCCAGACGCTGCGCTTCTCCGAACGACAATTCCAGACAACGAACAGCTCGAACATGGCTGCTTGCACGAACGCTGTAGTGCGCGCCTCATTGAGGCATAAAATTCTTGCCTCCTCAAGAGCTGAGCCTGGCTCTGGGATGTTCGGCCAACCCCAAGGATGTGCTGGAAACAGGTAGTACTCCATTATGAATACGAAGAGTGTTCCAGCTGCCTGCAGCATGAAAGAGGCGATTATGAATGCTCCCATACCATGTAGGATGCCTTCACCTGGCTTACGCGGTTTGCGTTTCATAACGTCTTCGTCTGGTGGATCCGATGCTAACGAAACTGCGGGCGCGCCGTCTGTGACCAAGTTTATCCACAAGATCATGGCTGGAATCAGTGGTAGCGGAAACAGTACTTCTCCTCCTGCTCCTGCCAATCCTGCCAATATAGCAAAGGTGCCTATAACGAGAACTTCGTCGAAGTTGGCTGAGATCAGGAATCGAGCATATTTGCGTATGTTGTCATAGATGACTCTTCCTTCCTCCACTGCTCTGACTATTGTTGCGAAGTTATCGTCGGTCAACACCATGTCTGAAGCTTCTCTAGTTACGTCTGTGCCTGTTATGCCCATTGACACGCCCACATCAGCGCTTTTTACAGCTGGAGCATCATTCACTCCATCTCCAGTCATTGCAGCAACGTAACCCTTCTTCTTCCACGCGCTCACGATGCGAATCTTGTGTTCAGGCGACGTGCGGGCATAGACGGCTATGTTTTCCACTTTTTCACCCAGTTCCGCGTCGCTCATCTTGTCTAATTCAGCGCCGGTCAAAACTATGCTGTTTTCCTTCAACATTCCTATTTCCTTAGCTACGGCAGCGGCGGTGAGTTTGTGGTCTCCAGTTATCATTACGGTCTTTATTCCAGCTTCTTCGCATTTCTTGTTGGCTTCGATGGCTTCTTCTCTGGGTGGGTCAATCATGCCCTCCAAGCCCACGAAGGTCAAGCCCTTCTCAACGGTTTTGGCGTGGAACTCCTCCAGATCAAATGGCAGTTTCTTGTACGCCATTCCCAGGACTCGCAGAGCATCAGACGCAAACCTTTCATTGATTTTCAGAACTTCTCTTCGAATGGCTTCTGTGAGTTTCTTTTCTTTTCCTTGTTCGAAAATGTGTGTGCAACGTTCAAGAACGACTTCTGGAGCTCCTTTGACGTAGGCAACATGCTCCGCATTAGGAGTCTTGTGGATTGTGGTCATGAGTTTTCTTTCAGATGTGAATGGAATCTCGCCGATTCGTGGGTACAGGGTCTCAAGTTCTGTTTGGTCGATTCCTGCTTTGGCAGCGGCAACAATTAGGGCTCCTTCTGTTGGATCGCCCGTTATGCGCCAACTTGCTTTCTCGCTGACCAGCTTTGCATTGTTGCACAAACTGCCCACTTCGAGAAGCACCGAAAGGTCAGAATCTTCCTTTGGACTAATGGAGTTACCGCTGTAACTGAACTCGCCTTTCGGTTCATATCCAACTCCAGTGATTTCGACCGTCTTGCCATTGTAGATACGGCGCACCGTCATCTCACCTTTGGTCAAGGTTCCGGTTTTGTCGGAACAGATGACCGTCGTTGCGCCAAGGCTTTCAGCTGAGGAGAGTCTTCTAATTATGGCGTTTCTTCTCGCAAGCTCGCGTGCCCCTAAAGCAAGAGTAATTGTGACTATTGCTGGCAAACCTTCGGGCACGACCGATATAGCTAGAGTAATTGAAACCAGAAACGAGTCAACCAACGCCTTCAAGTTCAATCCTTCAGCGAAGAACTCGAGCGCAAAAATGATGGCGGCAAGAACGACGACGACATAGGCAACTTTCTTGGCAAATTTGTCCAACTTCTTCTGAAGTGGAGTTTCCTCCTCCACAGTTGTCTGCACAAGTTCAGCGATTTTGCCAAACTCGGTTTTCATGCCAGTGGATGTTACAACCGCTCTACCTCTGCCGTAGATGGTGTGGGTTGCCATGAAAAGCGTGTTTGTTCGTTCAGCAATGGGCGTTTCAGGCTTGATGGATTCGACACTTTTTCCAACTGGAGTGGACTCACCCGTCAGAATAGCCTCATCAGCCTTCAGCTCCACTGCTTCCAGAATTCGCGCGTCAGCCGCAACCGTGTCGCCTGACTCCAGAACCAGTATGTCACCTGGCACGATTTCTCGAGCAGGTATCATCATTTCCTTGCCATCACGTAGCACACGAGCTTTGGGAGCCGCCAGTTTCTTCAAGGCATCAAGCGCCTTCTCCGCTCTGTACTCTTGTACAAAGCTTGTAATGGCGACGAGAACAACTATTACTCCAATAGTGATGGCGTCTGTGAATGCGTCAAGAACTCCTTCTGCCTCCCCCGCCAATATCTCGTAATATCCAATTAGAACTGATGCGAGTAGGGCGAAAATCAAAAGAAGAATAAATATGTCCTTGAATTCTCCTAGAAACATCTGCAGTGCTGTTCTTCGTTTTTTCTCCACCAACTCGTTGAAGCCGTACTCACTTTGGCGTTTTATCGCTTCTTCGTCGCTCAAGCCTGTCGACGACGTTTTCAAAGTTTGTAGAACGTCGTCTTTGTCCATTGAATGCCATGCTGAACTCATTGATAATCGCCTGTTGTTACCGTGAATCTCTATGCTAGAAGTGTCCCGTTGCTTTAAATGTTTTCACCGACTTAGAACTGATCTGCAGACAGTCTCCTAGTGCGGCAACCTATCATTGTTGAATAAATAAGAGTCCAAAATCGCCAACAGAAAGAATAAAGAGGGTTAGTATTGGCTTCTTAGCACCGCTTTGTCTTTTTCTCTTTGAACCCACTGGAAGCGATTGCAGTTTCTAAAGTTCTTTTCCGAAACGCAATAGTCGAACACTTCGTCGTCAGAAGGGCCATAAGGGTCTCCCGCTGTTCCCATGATAGCCACATCTGCCATGCAAAGATTCCTGCTGACCTTTCCTTTTTCCCTCTTGAAAAATCTGCACCTCAAAGAGTCAAATCTCCTCTAATATTGCTTATAACTATACTACATATAAAAGTCTCGCCAAAACTTCCAGAGATATTATTAGGCGAAATGAAAGCAGAAACCAGAAGGTTCTTAGAGGCCTCGAGTCTACCCTACTTTTCGTTTGAGTTCTTCCACTGCCTCGGGGTTCATTAGCGTGGTCGTGTCGCCAACAGGCTGACGCTTAACTAGGGCTTTGAGTATGCGCCTCATGATTTTTCCGCTTCTAGTTTTGGGCAAAGCCTCCGTCAACACTATCCTGTCTGGCTTGGCTGTTGGTCCAATCACCTTAACCACTGTCTGCACGAGTTCACTCTCAAGTGTTGCAGAAGGTTTCATGCCTTCTTTCAAAGTGATGAAAGCGAATGGAACCTCGCCCTTGATGTCGTGTGGAGCAGCAACCACAGCGCATTCAGCAACCGCGGGATGCTGCGTCAGCGCGTTCTCGACTTCAGCCGTAGAGAGTCTGTGTCCAGCAACTTTCATCACGTCGTCTACTCTGCCAGTCAGTCGGATGTTTCCAATCTCATCCCAACGGATTGCACCGTCACTTGTGTAGTAGATCTCTGGGCCATAAACGCTCCAATATTGTGTTTTGTAGCGTTCTGGATCTTTGAAAACTGTTCTTAACATGCCAGGTGCAATTGGACTTTTCTGAACTAGGTATCCGCCTTCACCGATTCTCACAGGCTTTCCTGTTTCGTCAAGAATGTCATGTGTAGTGCCCGGGAAACTTCTACCCGCGACAGTTGGTATGAATGGCCCTATCCCTGGCAGTGAATTGATGAGTGTTGCGCCGGTTTCTGTTTGCCACCAAGTGTCGATGATCGGGCATCTTTCGCCGCCGATGTGTTTGAAGTACCACATCCAAGCGTCTTGGTTGATTGGTTCGCCGACCGTGCCTAACAAGCGCAGAGTACTCAAGTCATGCTTTTTGGGGTATTCTTCGCCCCATTTTAGTATCATTCTTATGGCAGTAGGCGCTGTGTAGAACACTGTGACGCCGTACTTCTCTATTACTGCCCACCATCTGTCATAATCTGGATAATCCAAAGAGCCTTCATATACGAGGATTGTCGCTCCGTTCAGGAGGGGTCCGTAACAGGCATATGTGTGCCCTGTAACCCAGCCTATGTCGGCTGTGCACCAGAAAATGTCTTCGTCGTGGAGGTCGAAGTCCCATTTTGCTGTCCAGTGGGCTATTGTTAAGTAACCTCCAGTGTGATGCACTATGCCTTTCGGCTTGCCTGTTGTGCCGCTTGTGTAGAGAATGTAAAGCATGTCTTCGCTATCCATGTGCTCAGGCTCGCAGTGCAACGATGCCTTAGCCATCAAATCGTGCCACCAAAAGTCTCTGCCTTCAACCATGTTCACCAGACTGCCCGTCCTCTTCACAACCACGATATGCTTGATTGCAGTGTCCTGTATGCCAATATCTGCTTGGCTCATCAGATCAACGACTTTGCCTCTTCGATAGTAGCCGTCAGCGGTAACCAAAACTTTAGCTTCCGCATCCTGCATGCGGTCTTTAAGCGACTGCCCGCTGAAGGCTGAAAACACCACACTATGAACTGCGCCTATGCGAGCGCAGGCAAGCATGGCTATCTGAACTTCTGGAATCATTGGCAAGTAGATGCCTACTCTGTCGCCTTTCTCTACTCCTAAGCTTTTGAGGACGTTCGCGAATTTGTTCACTTCGCGGTAAAGGTCTTGGTAAGTCAGCACTCTGCTCTGTTCGTTTATGGGTTCAGGCTCCCAGATTATTGCCGCTTTGTTCCTTCGCCAAGTCTTGACATGTCTGTCCACAGCGTTGTATGATGCGTTGATTTTTCCGTTGACAAACCACTTATAGAACGGGGGTTTCCACTCGTAGGTTTTGGTCCATTCTTCAAACCATTCTAGTCCTTCCTTGGATTTCGTAGCCCAAAAAGCAACAGGGTCTTCAGCTGCGTCTTTGTAAATGTCTTCATCGCTTATCCATGCGCGTTTCTTCATTTCATCGGTGGGCCAAAACACGTACTCCTTGCTTGGATCTTCTCTGACCCATTTGATTGGTTTTAACATATTTGTGACTTACTCCTTTTATCGTGAGGCTCTATGAAAAGAAGCCCTCACCTAATAAAATCTTCGGAAATGACTAATAAGGTCGGATGATTGTGAGAAAGACGGAGTGAAAGATGGCTCGTTTGCCTTTCTCACGCCACTTTTCCAATAGGCAATATGGTTTTTCCATGCGCCTCATTCAGAACTTCGGCGAGTGCCAAATAGACGGCGCTGAAACCACAGATGATGCCTTCAACTCCGATTAGTCGGGTGAACCACTCCAAGCTCGAAGCTGTGATCGACGTGTAAGCTAGAAGCGCTGACTTAGATGCAAGTAGGAAGAACAGCATGGCTAGGCTCATGAAAACGAACTGCAGGGTGCGGTTGGTTCTAAGTGTGCCGAAGAACATGACGAACGTGAAGAGTCCCCACATGAAGAAGTAGGCTGCAAATGCTTCTTGACTTACAACCCATGGTGTAGTTCCTCCGAGGAAAGGCATGACTCCTAGCCCTGCAACTTCTCTGACTCCGAGCCAATTCAAACCCACAAAAGATAACCAAAATAGTCCATACGATGTAAACGCTGTAGTTCCAAACGTGTTACCCTTCCTATATTCGAATAAGCCTGCGACAATCTGCGCCAAGCCACCGTAGAATATGCCCATGCCGAGAATCATGCCGTCAACTGGGCCAAGTCGAGCGTTGTGGACAAAGTTCAGGAGAACCGTTGTCATTCCGAAGCCCAAGAGCCCAAGTGGCGCTGGATTAGCGGATTTTTCACTCATTTTTCATGTCTTCCGCTCTTGTTTTGAAGGCTCAATTAAGACAGATTTTGTGTATTTAAGAGTTGTGAGAACAGTTTTCTTTATATACATGAATTGATGTTCAGAAGGAAGCTATATGTATCTAGGAGACTCGAAAGATGGAGAACTGGCTGATAGTCGCACCAATTGCTAGTGCAGTCTCAATTGCCTTCGCCTTTTACCTTTATCTTTACGTTAGCAGACAGGACGCTGGCACTCCAAAGATGAGGGAAATCGCTGATGCAATAAGGATAGGCGCCAACGCCTATTTGAAAAGACAAAGCATGGCTTTGGCTTTATTCGTCGTTGTAATGGCGATAATACTTGGAGTCGCCTTTGCCAATCCTCACTTAGCAATAGCGTATATTCTTGGATCGCTTTGCACTACTGCTGCAGCATATTTTGGGATGAATGCCGCTGTTAGGGCAAATGTGAGAACCGCAAACAGTGCCAGAAAAGGGGTAGACAAAGCTCTTCCAGTGGCGTATTTTGGTGGGGCGGTAATGGGATTGTCCATTGTCGGTATGGCGGTGTTAGGAACAAGCATACTTTATTACGTTTACACCTTCATTTATCCAGATCCAGAAACAGCGTTACACACAATCTTAGGTTTTAGTTTTGGCGCCAGTGCACTTGCACTATTCGCTAAAGCTGGCGGAGGGATCTTCACAAAAACGGCGGATATAGGCGCCGATCTTGTAGGCAAGGTTGAACTGGGCATTCCTGAGGATGACCCAAGAAACCCAGCTGTCATTGCAGACAATGTTGGAGACAATGTGGGCGACGTTGCAGGAATGGGTGCCGATCTAACTGACTCCTACATTGCTGGCATGATAGCAGCCATGTTGCTCGGCGCAGCGATATACCATGATGCAACATACGTTGTTTTGCCACTGCTAATCAAAGGATTGGGAATTATCGCATCTATTCTTGGAATATTATTTGTGAAGGTAGGAATCAAGGGGAATCCTGGCGCCGCACTTAACAGAGCAACTTTCGCAACGTGTATAATATTTGCTGGTCTGATGTTTCTAACAATCAATTCTTTGAATATGGGAGAACGTGGACTTGGCATATTCTTTGTAACGATAGCAGGATTGGTCGCAGGTGTAGTTATTGGAATAACGACAGACTTTTTCACGTCAATAGATCGAACCCCTGTTAAAAAAACAGCCGAATCTGCGAAGACTGGCGCCGCAATAAACATCTTGTCCGGCTTTTCCTACGGCTTACTGAGCATAATTCCGCCAATCATAGGCATTGTAATAGCGATATTGGCTTCATGGAACATATCGCTGATCTACGACCTTAATCCATTCTATGGAATCGCTACGGCTGCAGTTGGCATGCTGGCTACACTGGGAACGGTGATTGCTGCGGATGCGTACGGTCCTATAGCGGATAATGCGAAGGGAATTGCGGAGCAGTCTGGTTTAGGTGATGAGGTGATTGAGGGAGTGGATAGGCTTGATGCAGCAGGCAATACCACAAAAGCCATATCGAAAGGCTTCGCCATTGGCGCCGCTGCTCTTCAAGTCATTGCATTGTTCTTTGCTTACTCAACAGAGGTTAACATTCCTGAAATGATAAACCTCATGGATCCAAACGTGTTAAGCGGTGTGTTTATTGGTGCAATGATGCCGCCGGTATTCTGTGCGCTACTAATATTGGCTGTGGGTAAGAACGCTCACAGAATGGTTGAAGAAGTAAGAAGGCAATTTAGAGAAATTCCAGGCTTGATGGAAGGCAAGTCGAAACCCGACTACGCAAAGTGTGTAGATATCGCAACTAAAGGAGCCTTAAGGGAGCTTATTCCTTCGGGTGTTTTGGCTATTTCGACTCCGTTGGTTGTAGGCTTCATCCTAGGCAAAGAAGCGCTGGCTGGATTCCTCGGTGGAAGCATAATCACCGGAATAGTCTTCGCTTTGCTGATGGCTAACGCGGGTGGGACATGGGACAACGCTAAGAAATTCATTGAAGAAGGAAAATTCGGCGGTAAAGGCTCCGACGCTCATAAGGCAGCAGTGATTGGCGATACTGTAGGGGATCCCTTTAAAGATACAGCAGGTCCTTCATTGAATACGATGATAACTGTTATGGCGCTTGCTGCAACAGTGTTCGCGCCGTTGTTTCTGTAATCAGCCGTGTAAACACGCAATCTTCTATGTCCGTCAGTTTCGCACGATTTATAAGTTTAGCGTGCCCCCTTAGGAAGCTTGGCAGAATGGGTCGATCATGTGGGTATATGAGATAAATGAAAGGTCAGTAATCGCTAGTGATTTGCATTCTCTTCAAGAATTGAAGAGGATCGAAAAAGATGCGGAATGGCTTTGGATAGACAGCATCGAACCAAGTTCAAAAGAATTCGAAATCGTTTCAGAGCTGTTTTGTAACGACCCTAAAATTCTGGACAGTATCAAAGAAGGAAAAACATTCTCACGCTACAAGAAGCATAATGACTGCACGATTCTTTCTATCTCAGCCGCCGGCCTTCAAAATGAATTGGAATTCTTTCCCATTTATGTGGCTGTCAAAGAAAGAATGCTCTTATCACTGAGAAGTAAGGGCTCATCCAAGCCAATTGAATATGCAATCCAGACTCTACGAGACCGTGTATCTGAAGGTAAAGAGACAAGCCCATCTTTTGTAGTAGGTGAAGTGCTACGCGAAACGACAAACGACAACTTGGAAGTTGTCATGACACTTAGAGAAATGATTGAAAAAGTTGAAGAGGAAGCAATTGCGGAACCTTCGAGTAAGGCAATTAGCAAAAAAGTGTTTGCACTAAAAAGGCAAATAGCCAAACTCTATCGACTTTTATGGTCAGAAGAACAAATCATGAGTAGCTTGAAGGATGGCTTAATTCCAAACATCGAACTCTGCCAAGAAACTGTTTTAGGTTTAGAAGACTCGATGAGCAATGTGGCGCGAGAATTGGAATTTCTCAATTCCTACGACAATGCCTTAGATGGTGTCCTTAGACTACAAGATTTAGGCATGATTCACAAAGTTGAAAGAACACTGATCTACCTTACCATCATCATACTTGTTATGAATGTTTTTCTGATTGTTTTAGAAGTGGGCATTTTGGATTTGCTGTTAGGGCGCTGAATTAACAATAATATGCTTGCATAGAAAGGAAAATAGGTCTCTTTTCCCCTCTAATCCTTTACAGGGATTTCGTCCATTAACCTTGGGTTCTTTTTGATGCCTCTAGATAGAACAAACGGAAAAGCAAGCGTTGTTATTATTGCCGTAGCAACCAATGCTGAGAACACCTCAAGAGGCATCAAATTAAACTGTAATGCTATTAAGGCAATTACCAGCTCGGCTGCGCCTCTGGAGTTCATTGCCCAACCTACATAATAGAGTTGTTTAAGGTTCAAGCTTGAAGCAGGCGCCGCGATTAGAGTGCCAAGTAACTTTCCAGCAAAAGCAATGAAGACCGTGCCTATCAAGAGTGGTAGATTCATGGAGAGAGTTTCAAAATTGAAGTTTAAGCCCACATTTGCAAAAAAGAATGGAACAACAAGCCCCAGAGTAATCATTTTTGTCACTCGGATCATGTCTTCCCTGTGTTTCTGGTGAATGTTTCTTAAGGACAGCTGAAGAAGGAAGCCTCCAATAATTGCACCGATAAGGTAGCCTAACTCCATGACCTCAGAGAGCGCTGCTAGAACAAGAACGAAAATCATAATCATGGAGAACAGCTCCGTATCATCGCCCCCATTGTTTTCCAGGTAATGAAGCACTCTTGAAATTGCCTTAAAGAAGACAAAAGCAATTACTACGAAGACTACAAGCTGCACCGGGATTAAAGCAAGCTCGAATAGGCTACCTCCGTGAGCAAGCACGACCACAAGGCTGAGAAATGTGACTTCAAATACGTCGTCGATTGCTCCAGCCGCTACCATTATAGCTCCCAGTCTTGTGTCAAGGGAATCCATATCCATCAGAACCTTGACCTTTGTTGCTTCCGAGGTAACTGATAGGGCGCCTCCAAACACTAGCGCCGTTAGAAAATCGTAGCCCATCGCCTTTAGAAAAAAGAACCCCAAGAGCAATGGAACAAGGGCTGCACTGAAAGAAATTACAATAGAGTCTCTTGAGGTCTCCTTCACCTTATCGATGTCGATTTCTAAGCCAGCCAGAAACAGAAGGAAAACTATTCCCAAAACAGCCAGAAAGTCAACGATGCTTCGACTTTCCGCAGCAAATAACGTCGTTTCAATTAAAGGAATTCCGAAAATCACGCCAGCCAGTATCTGCCCTACAACGGGGGGAAATCCTATTTTTTTGAATAATTCGCTCGCAGCGAACGCAGCAATCAAAATTATTGGAACCACAATAAGTGTCGCGACCATCAGTTTCACCTAAAAACGAATTCTATTTGTCTGCAGAAGCTTAACCGCAGCCTATAGAAAGCACGAACGTTTTCAAATCGCCTTCGTAGCTTTTTGTTCTCTCGCGGTCCTAACGTGAGAGGAAGACTCCTATAAATTTTCTCTTTAGGGTGCTTAACAACTACTGATTCTATATTGTTGCTTGGAAAAGCACGTATACCATTATTAATATGATTCCTCCAACTTGAGACACCCCGCCTCTAGTCAGATAACGCCAAAGAATAAGGTTTGTAGCCAAAACAAACAGAAGAATTTCAGCGAAAGCGGCAATATCAACTGTAAACGGAGACAAAAGAAGCACAAAACCAAGCACCAAGGTTATGGTTGTGAGGTTGGCGCCGATAGCGTCGCCTAAAGCAAGATTAACTCGACCTCGTTTGATAGCAGCAAGCCCAAACGCAAGCTCTGGCAACGATGTGCCCACTGCCACAATTCTCGCCCCTATAAGAACGGGGGCAATTCCAAGCAAATACGCTATCTCGGATGCTGAGGAAACCGTGAAACGAGACGTTAAGACAACAATAGCTGCACCAGCAATGACCCAAATCATTATCTTTCTTCGGCTCTTTCTTTGAATCGGCGTCTTCCCAGGGTCTTCTGATGCTGGGCTTCGTTTTTTCGCCATTCTGTATATGCTGAAGACAAAAAACCCTAGGAGCGCTATGCCAACGATTGGGCTACCAATAGAAGGGCTAATCACAGTTATGCGTGATATGACGAAAAGAAGAGGAATGATAGCGGCTAGAAAGAGTATGTCAACTAGTTCCATTAGAAGGTCTGTGCAGCAGGTCTTGAGCGAACCAAGCACAGCCAATATGCCTATCACCATGGCAATGTTGAAAATATGCGACCCGAGGATGTCTCCAAGGGAGATTCCGGGTACACCTTGATACACGGCGAAGGCAGCAACAGTCATCTCGGGCAGAGTAGTCATCACAGAGAGGATTATGAAACCAGTTGAGATTTCACTTAAACCAGTTAGTTCCATAATGTCTTCGATGGATTTTATCGTGGATTGACTAGCCCACGCCAAAACGGCTAAGGAAATCGCCAATATTACGCCTTGGATTGCAAGTTCAATCATCAAGTTACCAACTAAGGTCTTTATCCTTTTGTTTGTATTTCACGTTCTCAGATATTGTTTTCCTTCTTAACTACATCACCGTTTTTAAGTAGTGTCCACTGTATCTTTTGGTGGAAAAAGCTGCGAGCTGCATAGACGTGAAGAGATTAGTTGAAGCAGCGAAAAAGACAACTGCGGCTAAAGGTGGTGGAAAAGAGAATCTTTGGATACTTGAGCTTCTAGGCAACAGCGATTTAGCCAGCAAACTCAGTTACAACCCAGAGCACCCTGTTGCGAAGCCTTTGGATGTGGCTTGGGGGAAAGGATTATGTGTAGCCTGTAAGGGCGGCAAGTTCCTGTGTGGAAAGACTCGCTGTCCACTGTTGGTGCGAGCCAACTACTACTTGAAAACCATGCCGCTCATCAGTGGCTTAGATGTCGACGGGGCTTCTCCGCCCAGCGTGTTCATCGGTAGAATCGGCTATCCCTACGTTTATGCGGGTCCAATGGTTCCGCCTGTGCATGAAGACACTAGCCTCATGGACATACCTGAGTTGTGGTTTGGAAGATCAATGGATGAAATTGTAGGCTTTCGCTCCATGTTGGTTCGAGGAATGCATCCAGTACATGTTCGGCGATTTGAGGAGGCGGGCAGAATCATGGATCAGACGAGAGAACTTGCCTTGTCTGTGAATTCTGTTGATGTAGAGTTAGCCTTGAAGAAACCGCCTCGCCGCAGTCTAATCCTTGATGATGATGTTCAGCCCTTTGGTCCTTCCGCGCCTGTCAGAGACTTGCAAGTCGGCAATACACGATGGGACCATCAGATTGAGAAGGCGTATTATGACACCGACTTGAAGGCTGTTGATGCCGTTCGAACATTATACGGGAACAATGTTTTGGTCACAAAGATTCAACGTGCCTTCAGTGTTGGCGCTTTTGGAGTCGGGCAGAATAGGCGACTTGTGCCTACACGTTGGAGTATCACCGCAGTTGATGACATATTATCTAAAGGCTTGAGAGAGAAGGTCAAAACTTATCCTGAAATCAACGAGTATCGCGTTTACGAGTCGCGTTATTTAGACAATATTTTTGAGGTTTTGATGTTGCCGCAGGCTTGGAGCTACGAAGCCATGGAAGCGTGGTACCCCGGCACCATTTGGAATCCAAGTGGACAAAACATCCTAATATACTCGGACTGGGAAGGCTACGAAGGAAGAACCACATACGCTGAAATAGGTGGATGCTACTACGCCGCACGGCTCGCAGTCTGTGAGCTGTTGGAAAAAGAGAGAAGGCAAGCAACCGTGATTGTTTTGCGCGAGGCACATCCGGGCTATATAATGCCTGTTGGAGTCTGGCAAGTGAGGGAAAACGTGCGGAACGCAATGCGGCAGACGCCATGGAAATTCAACACCTTGGATGAAGCTTTGGCGCATATTGCTAGCCAGTTCCAGATCCCCTTGCAGAGATGGATTCAGAATAGCAAACTCATGCAAGACGCATTATACCAGAAAAGACTTACAGAATACTTCAAATTCACATAGTCCGTTGAAGCGACTGGTGTCACGGTCATGAGTAAAGCAACGAAATTGCAGCAGATGCAGGAATTAGCCTCAAAGAAATGTGCGGAGTTAATGAAGGAGAAATATGCTATAGGCGCCTTTCTCTTTGGCTCCGTGGCTTCAGGTGACGTGCATGAAGAAAGCGACATCGACCTAGCTGTTGTCTACAACACAGTTGCCGCTGACATCAAGGTAGGCAAGGAAGAGAAGAAAATAGGCGGCATCCGACTGGAGATTTGGCGTTATCCCATCGCGCCGTTCATGAACACTTTTGAAGACGAGAAACTCCGAGACAAGCCTGACACATGGATGTGGACGGGCTTGTGGATTGAGTGCATGCAAAACGGCGTCATATTGGCTGACCCCACAAGAAGGCTTGCCGACTGGAAGGCAAAAGCAAGGCAATGGAAATGGCGGCAAACCGAAATCGAGGGAGCAATGAAACAAGCTAAAGACAATTTGGACGCCACCCAAAACCATTTGGCTGAGCGTGATGTTTTCTATTCCTTGATTTGTCTGCGAGAAGCCTTAACGTGCTTATCTGCCGCGTACATCATGAAGCACGGTTTGATTCCGAGTTTTCGGCCCAAAGATCTCAGCCAAAAACTCGAGCTCATAAAGGACGAAGAGAAAAGCCTGTTAGCCATCTTCGAGATTGTGAATGATGTAGACGGCTTGGACTACAATTTGGTTGAAGGCTTATTGGTCAGATTAAAGGAATTTGTTGATTCGGAATGGGGCGCCAGGCGACTGGGACCACGCTCGGAGTTCGAGAACGCAAGAAGCTGCCTACTCAAGAGAAACCTTGTCGGTGCCCTGCTTTCGCTCAGGTACAGTGCTTATTGGCTGGGCTTTCACGTCGTCAACAAACGGCAAAACAAGATTAAAGCAGAAATTTGCAGCGGCGAAAATCATGTGAACATGGTTAAAGCGCTAGCACATGTTTCGGAACCCTTCTATGAGTTTTGCAAGCAACTGCATTTTGCGCAAAAATGGAACGCACAACAAGTTAAAGCCGCAATGATTCAAGCACAAGCTGTTTTGGATGATTTTTCAAAATAGGAACGTGACTCCAGAGACCGTACAAGACTAGAATAGAAGACAGAAGACTGTTCTGATGTTAATAATTCCACTAGCGAAACAGCAATAATAACTCACACCCGGCGCGGGCAAAAAAGCAATATATTGGAGAAAGAGGATGATTCGTGAATTGCCCAAGGAATGTGTGTATGTATGAAGAATGAGGTACCGATTCGCGAAGGATTAAGGCAGTTGCCCATACGACCCGTTTATCTAGTTTCGATGGAACATGAAGGGAGAACAAACATCATAACGATTGGTATGTTTGCGTATTTCTCCGGGAATCCCACTTTGGTGGGAATCGGCGTGGCACCCTCAAGATACTCCTGCGACCTGATACGCAAGAGCCGGGAATTCGTGGTCAATGTAGTTGACACAGGACTCATGGAAGCCGTTCGGATTTGTGGACAGAATTCAGGTCGGGATATGGACAAATTCAAAACGGCAAAACTTACCTCAGTGAAAGGCGTCAAAGTAAATGCACCACACATCAAAGAGTCTCCAGCTAGTATTGAATGCAAAGTCGTCAAAGAAGTGGAGACCGGCGACCACGTGTGGTTCATAGGTGAAGTACAAGCTACGCTTGTCAACAAGGACCATGATTGGAAACGAGGGCTCTTATTCAAGTGGATAGGAGAAGACGGATTTTACTACAAGGTAGGGGAACAGACTGGAAAATACTAGGCACGCACACAATTCAATTGGCGTCCTGCGAAATGCATTTGTTCGACTCATTATTCATGGTCAAAGAATTGTTGTAGCGGTTTGGTTTCAGGTTTGCTCAGAACTTCAGCGCATTTTTTCGGATCCAGTACTCGGTACTCCAGTCCCAAAGTCGTTAGCAGGCGCTGAGCGCCTTTGCCAAGACTGGGTGCCGCTAATATCCCTCTGACTTCCTTGTTCACAATGCCTCTTACCGCGTCTACGTATCTTGCCAGCTGAAGCGCAGCCTTCCTTCCAGCAGTCTTTCTCTTAATCTCAATCACAACAAACTTGCCAGCCTTATCTTCACAGTAAACATCCACAAAACCAGGCTCAACCTTCTTCTCGTAGGAAATAGGCTTCAACCCATCTTCAACAAGCGACGGCATAAGCAAAACAGCCTTGTGCATATCCTCCTCGCTGGCATGAAGCGCAAACTCGCCCGCATCAACCAAATTCAAAGCAGCAACCAAGTACACGCGGTCAAAAGAAATCCGAACCGACTCCGCAGGCTGGCGCCTCACAGCACTAACCTGCAGGTCTCCGTCTGCAGCCCCCACGTGGAAAAGACAGCCAGGCGGCTGCCAATTCACCGGCTCATAACCAACTGGTCGATGAACCAAAACAGAGCCATCCGCCTTGAAGACCACAATACGTTCACCAGACTCCAGCTTTGAACTGGCGCGTCCACGATAATCGACAATGCAGCTGCCCACGACAAGAACACCTCGACGTCTGGAAAACGCTTCCTTAACAAGCGAGACGCTCTCTTCCCTGCTGGGCTTAATCACAGCTGTCAAAGGCTGCTGATGAGAAATGGACACGTTTTTCTCCCGACAGCTTTAGAAGACATCGACGTAAGATAAGGCTTCTGACCATGTATGCCAGCATGGAACCATAAACGCCGAGTAATGCGCCGCTACAACCAGTCAGCCCAAGCGTATGATACACAATACCATGAAGAGCAAGAGGCGAAAGTCAAAGCCATAATGCAAAGTCTAAGCCTGAAACAGAGCAGCGTCGTTCTCGATGCTGGGTGTGGCACAGGCTTGCTCTTCCAACATCTAGCAGAAAGAACAGAGTCAATCACGGGCACAGATATTTCAAAGGGACTGCTTCAGAAAGCAAGAAAGAGGGCGCAGCCCTACTGCAACACGGAGTTAATTCAGGCAGACGTCGATAACATGCCGTTCGTAGACGAGACATTTGATGCCGTTTTGGCAATCACGCTTCTGCAAAACATGCCAGACCCAATAGCTACTCTCATCGAGTTTAAAAGAGTCAGCAAACAGTCCGCTTTAATAGTGGCAACAGGATTGAGAAAACAGCTCTCTCAAGAAGACTTTGCCAGGTTGCTCGAGCAAGCTGATTTGAGAGTTGAAGCGCTGAAGCTTGATGAGGAGAACCGAGAATACATATGCATATGCACCAAGGTGCAGCGTTAAGTCTAAATCTCGCTCAAGAATCAAATTAGGTAAAATCCTTGAGGAAAAATAGCATGCCTAAGACATCTGTTGTGCCATCACGCATCTTCCGAGCCTACGACATACGCGGCATCTATGGAGAAGATCTGACCCCTGAAATAGCAGAGACAATTGGAAAAGCATTCGGCACTTTCCTCGGCCCCCCGAGGAACCTAGCTGTTGCCAAAGACATCCGAAGAGGCGGCGAGCAACTCAAGAACGCTATGGTTAAGGGTTTGACGTCAACAGGCTGCAACATCGTCGACTATGGAGTAACTACCACGCCTGTTTTCTATTTCGGCATAGCCCACCAAAACAGAGAAGGCGGCGCCATGACAACTGCCTCTCACAATCCGCCAGAATGGAATGGCTTCAAACTCTGCCGTGAAAAAGGCATCATAGTTGGTCAAGGATCGGGCGTCGAAAAAATACAGCAGATAATCGCAGATGGTAAGTTCGTGAAACCCAGTGGGAAAGGAAAGATAGAAGCCTACGAAGGCGTTGTTGACGAATACTCCGATTTCGTTTTTGACAAAATCCACGTTGAGAGGAAACTACACGTTGTCTTAGACACTGGAAACAGCGTATCTGGCATTGTAGCACCAAACCTTTTCAAAAAAACTGGATGTGAAGTCAAGGTGCTGAACGAGAAACTGGACGGCACTTTTCCTTCACACCTCCCCGAGCCAACAGAGGAAGCGTTGCAGCAGCTAATTCGTGAAGTAAAAAAAACACACGCAGACCTCGGCGTGGGATACGACGGAGACGGCGACAGAGCCGTATTCATAGACGATAAAGGCCGGCTCCTCACAGGCGATTTCTCATCGATAATCTTCGCTCAAGCTCTTATGACAGAAAGCAACAGGAAGGTCGTTATTGATGTGAGTTGCTCATCTGCCCTTGAAGACTCTATTAAGGCTGGAGGCGGCATTCCACTGGTCGAGCGCATCGGACGTCCCTTCATGATGACTCGAGTTCTGCAAGAGAAAGCAGTCTTCGGCGGTGAACGAAGCGGACACTTCTATTTTCCACATGTATACGGCCTAGATGACGGAACTTTCGCAAGCTTAAAAATGGCTGAAATCCTTTCTCGAAGCACCATACCGCTCTCAAAAATAGTTGACCAAATGCCCAAGTACTATTCGACTACTGTCAACGTACCGTTTCCAGACGAACACAAGTTCAAAGCTGTGGCTCAATTAAGAGCCAAGTTTGAGAAGATGGGCTTCAACATACTAGACATCGACGGAGTGAAGGTTTGGGACAGAGCAGGCTGGGTTCTGGTGCGCCCATCAAACACTGAGCCACTTATGCGCATATTCGCTGAAGCGAAGACGCAGAAGATGTTGGCGCAACTTATGGATCTGGCGCAGACATTGCTGAAGGAAGAGGCTGAACGCGTCAAATGAAAGCCGTTGTTCTAGCAGCAGGACTAGGCAGAAGGCTGGCTGCAATAACAGTTGACAAACCCAAGGTTCTAGTCAAAATAGGCCACAAGACCCTAATTGAACATACCCTTACCAAACTGCGCGATCTTGGCATAACCCAGATCGCTTTGGTTGTTGGATACAAAGGCGAAATGGTTAGAGAAGTTGTAGGCGACACTGTGATCTATTACGCGCAGAAGAAGAGGCTAGGAACGGCTCACGCTTTCTTGCAAGCCAAAGATTTCGTGGATGGATCATTCTTCTTAGGAATGAACGGTGACATGTTTTTCACGGACCCGCTAGTCGACTTCATCAAGCTGAGACCACCTAGCATATCGGTTTATCGCGTAGAAGACTCAAGCAGATATGGTAGGTTTGAGATCAAGAACGGAAAAGTCGTCTCAATCAGAGAAAAAGCCACAGAGGCAGCTTCAGGCTTCATCAACGCTGGCGTCTACTTATTCCCAAAGGAAATCTTCACCTACATTGAAAAAACACCACTGAGCCCAAGAAATGAATACGAGATAACCGACACAATCCAAATGATGATCAATGAAGGCTGGGTTTTCAAAGCCTACGAACTTAAGGGTTTTTGGAAAGACATCGCCTATGTTGCTGATATCGAGGAGGCGCAAAAAGCCCTAAGACAGACAGGGATAAAGCAGAAAGACTGATGGACAGGGCTTATAAGAGCGAAATTATTCTCGCTTTCATGGTTTTAGTATCCAGAACAGCAACAGAAGGTTTGCCAGTCAAGTAACCGCAGACTTCTCCAGGATTGACTATCAGAGTTTCGTCTTTCTTGTATGCCTTAGCCTCGTGAACGTGCCCGTGGATAATCACGTCATAGCATTTTTTTGAGAGCAGAGACTTGAGAAGCTCAGATGGTCCGGGCGCACCTCCAGGTTCACCTCCATGCAGTAAGGCAATCGCCAGATTGTCAGCGTTTATTTCAGCGAATATACCTCGGATTTCTAGTCCGAACTCTTCGAAGCGTCTCTTCAAGAACTCGCGGTCGCCGTCGTTGTTGCCGAACACGCCTATGAACTTGCCTCTGAACGGCTTAAAATGGGGTATAACGAAGGGCGCTATGTAATCGCCAGCGTGTAACACAAGATCAACTTTCTCATCAAAAAGTATCGTTACTGCCTTGTCAACCATTGGCAGATTGTCATGTGTGTCCGCCATTATCCCAATTAGCATTCGCAACACAACCTCTACTGGTTCAAACTCCTTAGAAGTCTAGTCTTAGTTCGTTTCTTCCAAAAGCTTTTTGCCGTATTCAAAGCCTTTCTCGAAGGCTGATAAGTTGAGTTTTTCAGTGCCTTTTGGAATGTTGCTTAGCAGGGCGTTTTTGAAGGCTTCGGGCGTTGTTATGCCTGATACAGCAACCAATGCGCCAAGCATAATCACGTTTGCAACTATGGTTTTGCCTAGCTCCTCCGCCATTTTTGTCGACGGAATCTTGAAAACTCGTGCGCTGTTTTTGAATTCATGTCTAGGCACCATGTCTGGGTCCAAAAGAAGCGTGCCGCCGCGTTTCAGAGTTTTAGTATAAGTCGTGAACGCCTCCTGCGACATAACCACTAAAACATCAGGTTCGACGACGCGGGGATAGTCCACTTCCTCATCAGAGATGACTACTTCAGACTTACACGAGCCCCCGCGGGATTCTGGACCGTATGACTGCGTTTGCACCGCGTTCTTATTATCGTGAATGCACGCCGCCATTGCCAGCATCAGACCTGCTCTGATTATGCCTTGTCCGCCGAAACCCGCGAATCTAACTTCAATTCGCACTCTGAACTCACCTGCTTACTTTCTTGTCTCCTATTCTTGCCTTCATCTCCTTAAGCAAGCGTCCATAACTCGGTTTCTCGATGTCAACAAATTCACCAACTACTATGCGGCTGGGCGTGATCTCTGCCTTAGCTGGGTCAGAGAAATGTAGAACATCAGATGCTTCCTTGAACCACTTCATCATCTTCAAGGCTGTAGCCATCTTGTTGTATCTTCCAAAGATTTCTGGGCATTCAGAAATCACTTCTATGAATGAGAAACCCTCTTTCTGCAGCGCGTTTTTGATGGACTCTGTTAACCATCGGGTTTGAAGAGTTGTCCAACGGGCAACGTAGACTGCGCCGCAAGCTGCGGCCAAATGAACCAAGTTGAACGCTTGCTCAATGTTCCCATACGGCGTCGTAGTTGTCCATGTACTGAGCGGTGTGGTCGGTCCACCTTGTCCCCCAGTCATGCCATAGATGAAGTTGTTCGCGCAGATGACCTTGATGTCCAGATTTCTGCGGGCAGCATGGATGAAATGGTTGCCTCCAATGGCAAAAAGGTCGCCGTCTCCACTAATCACCGCAACTGTCAGTTCAGGATTGGCAAGTTTGACGCCTGTAGCAAAAGCTATCGGTCTGCCATGGGTAGTGTGAAAAGAATCGGTGTTTGTGTAGCCTGAAATTCGTCCAATGCAACCGATGCCTGACACC
>Ga0209636_10000968_pt1 | contig 28611 bp, 34 predicted proteins | sample DeeMarSWOR152_54_FD_187464 | JGI IMG/M metagenome (GOLD analysis project Ga0209636, IMG submission 187464) | Marine sediment microbial communities from White Oak River estuary, North Carolina - WOR-1-52-54 (SPAdes) (version 2) | ecosystem: Environmental > Aquatic > Marine > Intertidal zone >...
AATGATATCTGAAGCTTCTTTCTGAATGCGATCCGCGATTTCATCTAAGAGTTTTTTCACAGAGGTTTGATCCTCAATAACTACTCTGGAAATCACCTTTGCATTGCCATGATTTTCTTTTATTAGTTTCAGAAAACTAGTGACTAGTTGGTTTTCTCTGTCTGAAAGGCGGTTTTTTTGGGGAAAAGCGTAAACCGCACGGCAAAGGGGGATACAAGGCATTTTCCATAAAGCTCTGTTTATTGTTTTCCTTTTTTCTTTTGGAATCTTGTATGCAACAACCAACAAACTTCCAAAGTCACAGACCTTATTCTCTTCTCTCCATCTGGGTTTTCTGATTTCTCTTGTCTTCCTAAGAATTACTGGCTCGTTTTTGTGGAGAATTCTCAGTATCTTATCTACTTCCTCTTCTTCCACTTCCCAAAGCGACTTATGTATTTGAGTGCATCCTAAACTGCGAAGTTCATGAGGTATAGTTCCCCTGTCTTTAGCGTTTCTCGAAGCCCTATAGACTACATAAAAAGTCATAACTTACCAACTTTGGTTGATGATGAGGAGGATATAAAATTTACCAAATCTAAGATTTCGTAGAGTATCTGGATACTTCTTCGTCCCAAGCTCTTGTTATATCCTTTACAAATGCGGGTTGTAAAGTGAAGACGTCTCTTGGGCTTTCAATGTAGAGATAGAACATGTAATTCCTCGCAAAAGAGGTTATCTTTGTCATTGCATATTCAGGTTTTCTCGGGAGTTTTTCTGCGTACTGTTCGATAACTTTGTCAAATGTTTTTTCTAACTGAGCTATTGGAAGAGTATGACTGAAACCCAGTTCAAAACTGTAACAATAGAGAGGTGGACGAGAACCCTTCTGTCGATAGTTCACAATCTCCTGGTCCAATACTCTCTGGTTGCTTATCAAGACAGTCGTGTTCATAGGTGTTGTGATCTTGGTGTAGTTGAGACTGATTTCTTCCACTATGCCTTCGGTAACTCCTATCCGAACGTAGTCACGTACTTGAAACGGTTGTGTCAAGAGCACATAAAAACCCGCAACGAAATTTCCGAGAGTTCTGGTAGACGCAAAGCCGATAGCAGTGCCTCCTAATGCTGAAAATGCTACAAACCATTCAGCTGGTAATCCAGCGACTCTAAAAAGTGCCATAACCGACCCCAACAGTATTATAAGGCGAGATACAAGCACCATTCCGTTTCCCACATGGGGTGGTAACTTCCTTCGTTTAGTGAAGCGTCTAAGATACCTTGTCACAAAGCGCTCCAAAACGACGGCAACAATAACTATTACCGCAACCCCAATAATGACCATCAAATAAGGAATTTCAGTAAAAAACTCCTGTAATGAAACCACACTCATCTACCTCTCACTTATGAGTTTATAAAATCAGTTAAAATGTTTGCGAAAAATAGTTCGTAATTTTTAACCAGATTCTAGAAAACTTTATTCGAAGGAACAGTTATTTTGATGTTGCTCCGATACGCGGCTCCGGTAGAAGATGGGAAATCAACCTTTTCATCTACCGAATATAGCCAGGTTAAGCATCCTTATGGACCAAGTATTCCGGCCTTTCGAGCCGGAGACCCGGGTTCGAATCCCGGCCGGAGCACTAAATTTGCACAAGATTTTAATGAGTTCAGGCATTTCTGGCTGGATAAGCCCTTTGTTCGCGCGTCCATCAAAAAGTTTTTAAGTTACTGTAATATTACTGGATTTTTCGTAATATTTCATGGTTGGTTGAGATGATGTGTAAGGAAGAAGAGAACTGTGAGTTTGAACATGATTTGAAAAGATGTGCGTTGAAGCACATAAGCAAAGCACGAGATTTGATTTCCAAAGGCAAGATCGAAGATGCTGACGTAGAGCTAAACTATGTTGAAAAACATTTGAAAGAAACGTAGATTCATTTAGCCATCTCGGGAGAGACAAATGAACCAACTTACAGTTAAGCTCTAACTAACGTGAATTTCATGTGCAGTGACGAATGTAAAGAATGTTGTCCGCAGGAGTTTAGTAAGTTTCAGATGTACTTTAGGGCTCTTCACTGCCCAACTAGATGGATGATTATCCGCCTCATAGGAGATGAGACAAAGAGTACTAACGAAATTTTCGAAGGTTTAAAGGAAGCAGGCGAAGGGCTTTCCAGGTCGGGACTCTATTATCATCTTTCCGAACTAGAAGAGGCTGGCATCATCGAATTAGCAGAGTATCGTGAGGTTGGAGGCGGTGCCCCCGAAAAGGTGTGGAGATTGAAAACAAAGGAAATCAAGATTAACCTCTTAACAGACCTACCAGAGGTGTCTAGTCACGAATAGTGAAACTGCGGTGGAAGTTTCAAGCCTTACTAAAAGTTTTGGCGAGTTGGTGGCTGTTGACCACGTAAGCTTTCAGGTTAAGAAGGGGGAACTTTTTGGCTTTTTAGGACCTAACGCTGCAGGTAAAACCACAACGATTCGAATTCTCACTGGCGTAATTAAGCCAGATGAAGGTACAGCCGCCGTCTTCGGTTACGACATTCTAAGAGAAGGTCTTAGAACTAAGCAGTTGATGGGAATCGTTCCTGAAATGGCGAATGCCTACGTGGATCTTTCAGCTTGGAACAACCTCATGCTAGTTGGAGAATTGTATGGAGTCCATAAGAATAAGAGGCAAGAAATAGCCAGTAGGCTTCTTAAAGATTTTGGACTCTACGAGCGGAGGAACCACCTTGTAAGAGGGTTCTCGAAGGGAATGAAACAGAAACTGCTACTTTGCATGGCATTGATTAATGAGCCACAAATCCTCTTCCTAGACGAGCCAACCTCTGGCTTAGATGTGGAGAGTCAGCGGCTAATAAGAGACATGATTCGAGAATTCAATAAAGGCGGTACAACTGTGTTTTTGACAACACATAACATGGAGGAAGCCAATCAGCTCTGTAACAGGATAGCGATTATCAACCACGGCAAAATCGCAGCAGTCGACAACCCAGAAAGACTTCGGCTGCGAAGCAGCGGATTACAATCGATTGAGGTTAGCTTTGATAAAGCAGTAAGCGTTGATGATTTGTCGAAAGTTCAAGGCGTCAACGAAGCAAAAAAGATGGGAGATAAAATAAGACTTTATGTGGATGAGCCCAGTGTAGTGATAGACCATCTGGTTGATTTTGCGCGCTCAAAGAGACTTAAAATAATTTCGCTTAACACACTTGCACCTACTTTGGAAGACGTATTCCTCAAACTTGTGAGAGAAAGTTAAGGATGACGATGTTTTGATGGAAAACAATCTCTATTGGGAGCAGTTCAAGCGGTGTCTTGCAATCGTCAAAAAGAATATTCGTATCTATTATTCTAAAGGGCCAGTCATCATTTTTGGCCTTCTAGTTCCCTTCTTTCTTTTTCTGTCCTTCTACATTGGGCGAAACATGCCTGCTGAGGCTCTCATGCCGGGATTGCTTGGAATGACTGCCTTTTTCACGGCTACCTCAGTTGGGCCTGCCATCGTTCCATGGGAAGCGAGAGCAAAAACTTTGGAAAGGCTCATATCTTCCCCAATTTCTATCTGGACGATCTTCCTGGGCGATGTGTTTTCTTCTTTTCTTTTCGGTAGCCTTATTTCCACATTTCCTGTTATTGCTGGCTTGTTCATTGGTGTCGAAATTGTCAATCCTTTGATTCTGGGGCTCGGAATTATTCTTGGAACGTTCTGTTTTGCATCTTTCAGTATACTTTTGTCAGCTTATCCTCCAACTGACACTCCCGCCGGCGTAATGATGTTGTCATCAATGATCAAATTCCCACTGGTTTTCATAAGCGGGATTTTTATTCCGATAGAGGAACTGCCGGTTTGGGGAAAAACTGTCTCTTCCATCTCTCCTCTTACATATTTTACAGACCTAGCTAGATATTCTATACAAGGTAGCAGTTACTATCCGATTGAGCTGGACCTTATAGTTCTAACAGCGTCGGCGATCATCCTTCTAGTCACGGCTATAAAGATCCATGAACGAACCATGCAGAAGAGGCTCTGACGTCACGAAAGATACTACTTGGTTGTAAGGTTTTGAAGGTTAAACCCCAGCTTCGCGGAGTGCCTCCTTGCTTTACAGAAACTACAGTTATGCAATTGATGTAATGTGTTTCAACGCGTTTCTAGTGGTTTTATGATGAAACGTGTTGGTTAGTGTGTTTTTCTATGGGTCAACATTCCTTCTTCTAGTTCTTTGCTCGTGTATTGAACCTGCCACTGTTCTTTCTTCAAAAAACTTCGTCGAGCTGCTGCTACATATTCACTGAATATTAGAGTGGTTTGTTCTTCATTCCACTCAATAATTCGCCCAACTTTTTCGTAAAGTTGCTTTATAATCAAAATCTCGAGAAATTTAGCTCCTAAACCAAAGATCTTCTCGAGTGCTTCAGCGAATTTTTCAATCTTGTACGGTATTTCACGCTTCTTGATGTTAAATTTATTTTCTATATAAAAATAGACTACTCGCTTCGGAGAATCCCCTAAGGAAGACAATCCCTCGTCTATTGCTTTAAGGAGAAGCCCTTCGAAAGTATTTTTGGGCAACCATAATTCCTCGAGATCACAGCCTAAAGTTGGTTCAAATTTTCTCTATATATTTATTGTGAAGTAGCAATGTTAATTTTTGGTTTTGCTTCATCTGAATAAAAATCTGAATCAGAGTGCATTTGAAACATACATAGTCAAAATCAACAAGTTATCAGGTTAGAACAGAAGTTAGAAAAATGTTGCTTGAGGTCCGTTGTGCTTAAGTACGAGGTCAGCAAATTCATTTTGCTATACATTGATGAGTGAATGAGTTGTTGCTCAAGATTGACCTCCATGTTCACACATGCTATTCCATAGACGCCGGCACAACCCTTGAAGAAGTTATTGCCCATTCCAAAAAGCGTGGCTTAGACGGAGTCGCTATCACAGATCATGATACTCTGAAAGGAGCATTGAAACTAACCAACCAAGAAGAATTACTTGTGATTCCCGGAATTGAAATAACAACTTTAGATGGGCATGTCTTAGCTCTTAATGTCCATGAAGAAATCTTGCCAGAAATGACTCTTCTTGAAACCGTCAGAAGGATTCACGAGTTAGGTGGAATATCTGTAGCCGCTCACCCAAAGGCTATTCACTGTAGAATTAAACAGCAAATTACATCTTCTTTGGGTTTTGACGCTATTGAGGTAATCAATTCCTCGGCTTTTCCCTTCTTTTTTTCAACTTATCAGGGTCGTAAAGTAGCTCTTCGGCTAGGTCTTCCACAGGTTGCTGGAAGTGATGCTCATTACCCTTCTGAAATTGGTTTTGCTTATACACTTGTTGATGCAGACTCAGAAGTTGACGAGATTGTGCATGCGATAAAAAACGGAGCAGCTGTTCCTTGTGGAAAACCGCTACCTTGGAAACTCAGGTTTGAAAGGGCATGTCTGAGACTTAAAAGAAATATAAGCAGATATTCTGCAGAGTGCCTTTAAAATTGCAGTTTGCGACTTCCAATCGTAATCTTCATCCTTTTGCAGACTTGCGAAAAGAACTAATGATATTTGCTATGCTAGATTGTAATTGGATGTTAGTTTGTGCTCAGTTTTTGCAGTTTTTCCCGTTCTTTACTGATGACTTCGTCCTCTACTTTTTTGAATAGTATTGCTGGTTTATTGATGCGGTGTTGACCAGATATCCCCAATTCTGAGGCGGAATTCCAATTTTGTTCATGAACAATGCCTTTCAAGTTTAGTAGTTGCCAGAGGCGATCAGCTGAAAAGGGTATGTAGGGTTCTAGCAAAATGGCCAGACTTCTAACTGCATTGGCACATAGATAAAGGGTTGTCTTCGCCTTATCTTTATCAGCCCAAGGTTGTTTTCGCTGGAAATACTGGTTACAGCAAGCTGAAAATTCACTGATTTTTCTTAACCCTTTGCTCAATTCATTTTTATCGATTTCTTGGGCTACATCCTCTGCTATGATCTTAATTCTCTCTTCCAGTCCCCAGTCCAACTCGTCAAATGTCTCGGCTTCTGGCACTTCTCCGTCATAGTTTGACCAAATGAAACTTAGAGTCCGATGAATGAAGTTTCCAATGTTAGCGATGAGTTCGTTGTTTATTCTCTTTTGAAAATCTTCCCAGTCAAAGTTTACGTCTAATTGACTGTATGAAGTAGTCGCTGCTAAATAATACCTTAGGTAGTCTGCTGGAAACTTACTTAGGTAGTCCCTTAAGCTGACGTACCATTCTCGGCTTTTTGAGAATTTTTGTCCTTCTAGCATGAAGTAGCCTCTGGTTGGGATGAAGTCTGGGAGCTTGAACTCTCCAACACCTAGTCTCATGGCCGGTAGAAACAGGTAATGATGATACACAATGTCTTTTCCGATGAAATGATAGATTTTTGATGAGTTCCAGGCTTGTTTTCCGGCGATTCCCCTTTCTTCGAAGTATTTTAGTGCGGTTGAGATGTAGCCGATGTGGTTGTCGAACCAAACATAGAGTACCTTTCCTTTTGCTTCTTCCAATGGGATAGGCACACCCCAAGTTATGTCACGACTAATGTCCCAATCTTTCAGGCCTTCTCTTATCCAGTTTACAACATAGTTTTTGACTTCTGGCTGGAGTTTCTTGTTTTCCACCAACCATTTCTTCAAGGCGTTTGAGAAGTGACTGAGTTTGAAGAAATAGTGCTCGCTTTCTTTAGTTGTTGGTTTGGATCCGCAGATGGCGCAGTGGGGGTCTAGAATTTCTCCTGACTGAAGTGTTCTTCCACAGTTTTCGCAACTATCGGAATATTGGTCGGTTGCGCCACAATATGGGCATGTTCCCTTAACGTATCGGTCTGGAAGAAATTTCTTACAGTTTTCGCAGTATGGTTGCGATATTGTCTGTTTATAGATGTAACCTTTTTCGTAGAGTTTTTTGAAGAAATATTGTGTGAGTTTTATGTTTTCTTTGGAGCTTGTTTTGTAGAATGTGTCAAATGATATTCCTAGGTCGTTGAAGTCTTTTTGGTCCTTTTTGTTCCAGTGGGCTACAAATTCTTCTGGGCTGATTCCTTTTCGTTCTGCTTCCACTAAAATAGGGGTTCCGAAGTCGTCTGTGGCACCAATGTGTATGACTTCATCGCCTCTGAGTCTGCAAAATCTTACGAATATGTCGGCGGGCAAGTATGTGGATGTGATGTGTCCTAGATGGATTTCGCCGTTTGCATATATAAGAGCAGTTGTTACGATGATTTTTTCGAGTGCGGTGCACCTCCGATTTTCATAAGATGTTCTAAATTCTTATACTTAAGCACAACGGAGTTTCCACATCATGTTCTATATAATTCAACAGACTTAAAATAACGTGTTGGAGATAAAGGCGTTTATAGCGTGAACTTCTCTAGATGGTTTCACTGTTCTTGTTTGCGCATATGATTTAATGTATAAATCATCTTCCAACAGGATCTTTTTATATTATGGATATAAACTGTTAGAAAAGGATTAAACGCGCACGAAACAGTGATCTCATATTAACCTCAAATTTTGAGTTTCAAGAACTTCCACAAAATCTAGACCTTTACTCGTTGCTCTATACACTGATCCTCCGTGTATTTGTGAGCGTTCCGCCTTTATGTAACCATTGCTTATCAGCAAAGCAAGATATTTGTTTATCTGATCATAATTCAAATTAGCGCTCTGCATTATCTGCGTTTTCCTTTTTCCCTTCCTTGACGAGTTCTTTACAGTCTTTAGTATGTCGCTGATTATTGATACTCTGTCTCTATACTTGAATTCATGTAAATCTTGGGAAGACGAGGAAAATTTCAACCTGAATGCCCCTTCTCCTAATGGCGTGTGCCTTCGAGTTACTTATTATTGGTGTTGAAAAACTTAGGGGTTTTTTCCATAGACTTCATTGAAAACAGAAGTACACATACTGGAAACGGATGAAACTAAACATTCTCAGCGCAAAGCATTTATTATGTTATTTCAATTGAAACTATTGAAGGAAGTCAACACCTTGTCTCAACGTAGGCCAACACCAAGTGAAATACAATTTTTGCAAGAAGCTCTAGACGCCGACTACAAAATTGGCAACATACGTTTGCGAGAAGGTGAATATCAATGTGATCTTGCCAAAGCAATTGCATCTTTCCAACTTGAACTACGTCTACCCGACGTTAAAGACATAGTAAAGAGATTATACGGAGACGAAAAAACAAACGACATCAAGTTTATCCGTAAAATTCAAACAATCTTAAAAAAGATGGAGAAAAGCAACATCGTCAAGATTTTGCCCAAGAAGAAGCCTTGGGAGTTACAAAGATACGCGCTTTCAAGTTTCAAGTTTCAAGACGTTGACAAAAATCTTGTAACTTTCGCAACAGACCAGCAGGTAAAACAAATGCGAAATCTGTTACACTCCTTATTGAGCCAACAAGAAAAACCTGCATCTGAGCTGAGCAGTATCAAGATTTGCATATTAGTATTCATAGTAGTCGCATCTTACACGGCGATCTTATGGGATTTCATGCAACCAACTATCAACCCAATCGTTTTCGTTTCTGCCTTTTCCATCGCTGTCGCATGCTCTCTCATGTTGGGCAAAGTACTCTCCAAAGAATAATTATTAAGCACGTCTCACCTTAACGTTTAATAATTCTATGCGTTAACAGAAAAAACTGTGATTAAATTGAATAAAGCTATTTCTACTTCACTTTTAGTCTTGTGCTTATTGTTCATGTTGTTTCTAATGGGATGCAAAATATCCGTAAATGCAGCTCCAACGACAAGGACTGTGGATGATGATGGACCAGCAGACTTCCACACAATACAAGAAGCCATTAATAGCCCAGATGTAAAGGACGGAGACACGATTTTCGTTAGAATTGGAACATACTATGAACACGTTCTCGTCAACAAGAGTGTATCTCTCATTGGAGAAGACAGAGACTTAACTATTATTGATGGCGGCAATGGAACTGGCAACGGGATTTCTATAGTAGCAGCTAACAACGTAAGCATCCAAGGTTTCACTATAAAGAGAAGCGGTCTGCGTCCATACAGTGGTATATTCATCGACCATTCCAGTGGCACCGACATAAGCCATAACACAATAACAAACAACTACTATGGAATTAGCCTTTACCTTTCCACCAACAATGTGGTTTCAGGCAACACAATCTCCTCAAACAACTATGATGGAATCAGTTTTTCTTCTTCTGGCAACAATTTGGTTTTGGGCAACACGATAACAAACAACTACTATGGAATCAGTTTTTATTCTTCTACCAACAATTTGGTTTTGGGCAACACGATAACAAACAACAACGGTGGAATTAGTTTTTATTCTTTTGGCAACAATTTGGTTTTGGGCAACACGATAACAAACAACTACTATGGAATGTACTTTCTCCTTTATAGTAACAATACTATCTACTTTAACAACTTCAATAATAAATATCAAGTGTACAGTGTCGGCTCAACGAATGTTTGGGATGATGGAGATGAAGGCAACTACTGGAGTGACTACACAGGGCAAGACCTAAACGGAGATGGAATAGGAGACATTCCTTACGTTCTGGATGTGAACAACCAAGACAACTACCCTCTAATGGGGGTGTTTTCTGATTTCACCGTTACTTTGCAAAGAGAGACGTGTCATGTCACTACTATCTGCAATTCAACAATCTCTCAATTCAGATTTGAAATTGGGTCAGAAACAGGGAACATGATAATACGCTTCAATGTTGCAGGGGAAGATGGTACGGTTGGATTCTGCAGAATTATGATTCCTACTGAGTTGATGAACTATCCATATATTGTACTGGTCGATTTAGAAGAGATTGTTCCAACTTTACTTGATGTTTCAAATGAGATGTATGTTTACCTGTATTTCACCTATAACCATAGCAGTCATATCGTAACAATAATTTCCTCACATGTGCGCAGGCTGGAAACAGATTTATACAATCTGAACGAGACATATTATGGTCTTCTAAACAGCTATAGCGTTCTATTAGGCAATTATAGTCAGCTTCTAAACAGCTATCGCGAATTGAATAATTCTCATCAGGAACATCTATTGGATTACTCTAAAAACGTGCAGAATATCCAAAATATAGTGTATATCTTTGCGTCCACAACAGCAATCTTCATAATAACTACTATCTACCTGTCAAAAAGCGCGCATGCACGCAAGACTCGCACGTCTGTTTCATCCTCTAAAGCTAACAAGATCACAGTCGCAATAGAACAAAAGAATATAAGACCAGCAGAATCTTCTGGTGAATCATGAAGTTGCTCGCTAAAAGAAGAGAAGAGCCGTCACTGGCATTTGGTGGACAAGCTCTAATAGAAGGTGTGATGATTCGCTCTCGCACACACGTAGTGATTTGTGTTAGGCAGCCCAACAATGAGATATTGACACACACCGAGGAGATAAACTCCGTGTCTGAAAGATACAGGGTCCTTGGACTGCCTTTTCTAAGGGGCATCGTCGCATTGTTTGAAGCTTTCTATCGCGGTGTCAAAGGCGTCTATTTCTCTGCAAATGCAAGTCTGGAAGAAGAGGAAAAGTTCACATACAAGGAGTTTACGATAGTGCTTGCCTTAGCTTTAGCGCTGGTGTCTTTTTTCTTCATAGTACCTTTCCTTTTAACCACTTTGCTAACCAATTTGTTTGGTCTCACAGGAGTGCTTTTTAATGTTGTTGAAGCTATAATGCGTCTTGCGATCTTTCTCCTATACTTGGCATTAGTGGCTATGTGGGGCGAGTTCAAAAGAGTACTGCAGTATCATGGCGCAGAACATAAGACGATCAACGCACACGAAGCTGGAGTAGTGTTGAATGTTGCGAATGTGAGGGAGTTCTCTAGATTACATCCTCGGTGTGGAACCTCTTTCATCTTCATCGTCGTGCTTGTAAGCATTCTGTTGTTCTCGATCATGCCAAATTTAGGGTTTGTTGCAAGACTCGCATACAGAGTGCTCTTGATTCCGGTGATTGGAGCCATATCTTACGAGCTTTTGAAGCTCAGCGACAGATATAAGAACTCCATAATCATGAGAATTGTGACAATTCCAGGCTTAGCATTTCAGCGCCTGACAACGAGAGAGCCAGATGATGACATGATGGAAGTCGCAATAGAAGCCGTAAAGGAAGTAAGTAAATTAAGCGGTCCTTGACAGCAGCGCTTTACTAATCAGGTTTTGGCTGTTTGAAGACGTTTGTCTAACTGTATCAAACGCGCGCTAGTCAATGGCCAATCATTTTCTAACACTCTTGTTCTCTCTGCCCTCTATTTATTGGATCACTTCTCTAAATTCTGAGGGAAGAGAAATGGATTTCTAAAATGCATGGGTGAATGTCTAAGAAAGCCAAAAAGAGCGGATAGAAAAATTACATGAGGTGTTTGTGACACAGGATGTTGACGCTATCTCACCATTCTTTTTATTCTCTGTGAACTCACGGCGCGCCTAAAAGCTTTCTCAGTTTGTAGTTTCTTGTACTCTTGATATGTTATCTTCGAATAAGGGTAAAGCTCTTTGAACCTTTTATAGGTCAATCTTAAGTCAGTTTCCGTATACTCACCAAACTCTCCTCTAATATACCTTCTAGGCTTCAGCTGAAGCTTCTTTCTAGCCCACCCCCAAAGACCTAACATTATAAGTCCAAGAAAAACTAGAAAGAATAGGTAAAAAGTGAGGTCAATCATATTATCACTCTTAATTACTCGCTTGTCTCAGCCTCACTTCTTTTACTTGACTTTATGGGAAGCACTGATGTACCCTCTAGGCCAATGACGTTAAGTATGTCTGCTGAGGACGGGACCACAATTTTTGTCTGTTGAGAAAATGTATCTCGAACAACATCCAGTTTCTTATTTAATTGGGCATTTTCTTTAAAGTATTTGTTTGCAGATTCTGAGACCACTTTTATTGCTTCAGCTTGAGCTTTAGCCACGAGTTCGATGGCTTTTGCCTCTCCTTCTGCCTTCAACACTGCGGATCGTTTGTCTCCTTCGGCTCTAAGGATTGTGCCTTCTTTATCTTGGGCAGATGCCTCTTTTCTTCCAGTGGCTAAAAGACGTATCTGTCTTCTTTCTTGTTCAGCTGTTTTCTGCTTGTGCATGGCTTGTTGAATGTCAGCCGGTGGATCTATTCGCTGAAGTTCTATTCGGTTAACTTTTGTTCCCCATTTATCAGTTGCTTCGTCGAGCACTTTTCTCAGTTCTAAGTTTATCTTTTCTCTGGATGTTAGGCATATGTCCAGTGACATTTCACCAACAATGTTTCTAAGTGTAGTTTGAGCTAACTTGACGATTGCCAGTTCAAAATCTTCCACTTCATAAAGCGCCCTTTTTGCATCAACTACTTGGTAGTAAATTACGGCATCAATTGTGACCACTACGTTGTCTTCGGTGATGATTTCTTGAGGTGGAACATCTATGACTTGTTCTCTCATGTTCACTCGGAGCATTCTCTGGACAAAGGGAATGATGAATCTTAAGCCTGGCTCAACAGTTTTTTCGTAAGCGTTCCATCTCTCAATTATTCCTTTCTCAAATTGGTTTACCTTTCTAATCCCGCTGTACAGTATTGCAACTATTATTACTACTATGGAGCCCAGCAGTATTCCTAATATTTCTAACATTTCAAACATTTTCATTTCACCTCTTCCACTATGAGACTAACTCCTTCTACCCCCACAACTCTTACTTTTGCTCCTTCTGTTATAACTTTGTCGTATACTGGACGGCAGAACCAAAGTTCACCTATGAGCTTGATTACTCCACCATCAACGGGGTCTATGTCAGTTTTAGCCACCGTTATTTTACCTATCAAGGCGTCAATGTTAGTCTTTGTCAAATTGACGTTCAGTTTATCCAGCAATCCTCCACCATGCATCTCCTTAACCTTAAAAGTGCATCCCTTTAAGTGATTTAAACGCCTCACAAGCTCGCCGAAATTGTCAGTGTTCACTTCCATAAGAAATTCACCATTCTGTCTCGTAAGCGTATAAGTTATTTTGTGTTTCCTCGAGAATTTCGAAAGTAATTGCGCAAGTTTAAGCTCATCAGCTTTTATTGTGAGGTTAATTCTCATCATTATCGTGTATCAATGAGTATTTAGCATCATATAAAGTTATTGGTCATCATTGAGCATTGCCTTGACAAAAAATCGAGTGATCACGCAAAGACTATTAACAAGTGATGTGGGAGTCTGCAGAAGAGATGGAATGCTATGAAGTTAGTTGTAGGCTGCAACTTGCAAGAGTTCATAAAACCATGTTTGTTAGTCTGCGTTAACGCTAATCCTTCTTATGAGGGTTGGAGGCGCGAAAGTTAGGCTAAACCTTTTAAGATTCTCCTTAATTGTGATAGGTTGTTTCAACAGTTCTTTTATTCCTGTAACATGAGCAGCTCCAACAAGAGCAAGTATGTTAGGCTTTTTCTCTTCCCTCAACTTTTCGGTGGCTATCCACGCCAGTCTCACAGCCATCAACGTATTGCGTTCATCAATCAAGACCCGCCAGACTGCAGGTGCATGTCTACGAAGATTCCCTAGTCTTCTTTGGTAAGAGTTGAGAACTTCATCTTTGTAGCCCTCTTCCCACAGTTGGGTTTCTTCGTCTTCTTCATTGATAAATGGAATGCGTATGCGACAAATCCATGTTGGAGTTGTCAAGTGTCGTATTCTTTGTTGTATTTCTTGTTCTGACATGTCTATGAGCCATATGTTGGCGTCAACGTTTCCTAAGGCCTCGGTTGCTCCGATAAACTCGCACTTTGCCGTACACATTCCACGTTTTGGACATATCGAACAAGCATTGTTTAAAATTCTGAAGCGCTTCATGTCTAATTCAATGGCGAGATCAGTGGGTCGGAGTCTCCTAACTGCCTCGTAAGCGTCGTAGAGACTACGTCTCGTGAAGTGGGCGGTGCCCACTAGATTCACGAATTCGTTGTAGTCTACGTTGTAGATCTCGCCTTGCATCTTTTTGTCACGCTCGTTAGTCGATCTTTATTGTTTTCTTCTTCTCTTCTTTTGCCGTTTTCTTTGTTTTTGGTATGATTACTTCTAGGACACCGTTTTTGTAATTTGCAGATACTTTATCGAATTCTATGTCTCTGGTTGGCAAGTCGATGTTCTTGTAGAAGTTTTTTGCTTTAACTTCTACCTGTGAGTCTGTGGCGTTTAGTTGTATGTCTGCTTTTTCAACGCCAGGTAACTCTATGTAAAGTTTCACGTGGTCTTTGTCTTCGAAGACGTCTGCTAAGGGTTCGCGTACTTCATCAATAGCACGCTTTGGCAATCTTAAGGGTTCACCGAGTTGGAAGCGTCCTTTGGCAACGTATCCCTTAACGCCAGGCTCTTTGATCGGCTTGATGTCCCACTCGCCCTTCAACTTGCCGCTTCTTATCGCGCTCTCGATTTCACTCATCTCTCTGAACATTCTTTCTGTGAGTTTTCTGAAGTAAGAGTCTGTGTCCCGGAAGAACTCGTCAAAGTGGTATGACATTCATTTTTCACCTCCTACAATTCTTCTAAGATTTGAAGCAAGCGCCTCAATGCGATGCTGACCATGAGAAACTCGGCTTGTCCCGCCCCTGAACATCTGTATTTTCCATTTTTGGATTTCACTAGGAGACCGCTTTCACACAGCTTCTTGGTGCTCTCCCAAACGATTTTGGGATTCATATCTAGGTCCTTCATCAGGTCTAGAAAGCCTAGGGTCACGTTTTCGTCTTCAAACAGTCTTTTCATTATTCTCAGTCGGTTTTGATGTGCTAGGGCATGGAAGAGTTTGGAGAATTGATCGAACTCCTTTTCGAAAGATTCTAACTCATCTTCTAGGCTTTCTCTTGGCCACTGTTCTAGAGACAGCGGTATTTCGGAGATAACTTCGTTATCCTTTACCAGTAATAGTCGAAGTTTCATTTTGCTCACTTTGATTACCGGATGGTAACTTAATCGATGGTAAGTTACCACATGGTAATATATAAAGCTTTCTGGCACTATAACAATCAGCCTTTGGACAAGTATGTTCAGGAAAAGTTTTCTATGTGAGTTCATTTCAAAATAGGTTGGCTCTGTCAGGCAAGGTCTCGTAATGTCGTTGCGCGCGCACTACTTTTTTTTACATTTAGATCATTCGCACTACATCAATAGACTGTAAAAAAAGTAAATAACTTTTGCATGCGCGCGCCAGGATTTTGGAATACGTTCTGATAGCGATCCACCATCCGTTTCATAACACGTCGCTCAGGAAACTAAAATATAGTTTGCCAACGCTAACCTAGTCTCTCAATTTTGAATATGACAGGTCGAAACCAATCATTGCAACCTGCAATAACAATACCCGGCTGTTTTGCTCCAATCATATTCGCCCCGGAAGCAACGTTGACAATAGCTTTATAGATGTCAGCCCACGCCCACGGACAACGGTTGCAAAATTCCCCAAGCGCTTTCGAAGGATCAACGATGAATTCTTGTCCTTCTTTGAAACATTCACAAGGTCCTTGAGGTTTGCAATCTTCTTCCAAATAAGTATTGACTAAATCTTGATGAAACGTTCTTTTGAGAACAGTTATTTTGCAGCGAGGCATTTTTATAAACAATAGCGATTCACCAAATTCCTTTTGTGTTTACCAAGATTTATAGATTAAACTCCCAACGACATCTCTGCGCACGCAAAACAAAAATTCATCTTGTTTAAGAATAAACCTATAAAATCACTAGATCAATTGACAAAAAAGTGGGGTGAATCTCGACGGATGCAATAAGAGTAGAAAAACTGACCAAGAAGTACGGGGATAATGAAGTCCTTAAAGGAGTGAACTTAAAGATCATAGAGGGAGAATTTTATGCCCTCATGGGACCTAATGGATCTGGAAAAACTACGCTTGCTTCAATCATAGCTTCAGTAAGATTCCCTACCAGCGGAAAAATAGAAATCTATGGAAAGGAGCCTGAAAATGCAAAAGAATTAATCGGATATGTCCCTCAGGAGAACTTTTCGTCTCCCATCCTTACAGGCGAAGAGAATCTAATGTACTTCGCTGGGCTGTTGGGCTATCCAAAGAACGCGGCGCAGAAAATAGTCAATGAGATACTGAATAAGATTGGATTGTCCAAAGATGCTAACAAAAGAGTTTCTGATTATTCAGGTGGTATGAGAAAGAGGTTGGAAGTAGCAACCGCACTTTTTCCCAACATAAAAATTTTAATCTTGGATGAGCCAACCACAGGACTAGACCCATCAGCCAGAAGAAAATTCCTTAGTTTGATCCAAGAACTAAGAAAAGAGAAAGCAACCGTCCTACTAATTACTCACATCGGTGCAGACGCCGAGTTGGCATCAAGAGTCGGCTTGATAGATGAAGGAGAAATCATCGCAGAAGATGAACCAGAAAAGCTCAAGAAAGCGAGTGGTCTCAAGGACGTGATGAACATAGAAACTGCGATAAAAAGTGAAGACATTGCCAAAATACTCAGTAGATTCAGTGAAAAGAAGAAAGTATTAGAAACCGATGTGGGATACAGGGTTTACTGTAAGGACGTTGAAGAGGTTACGCCTGAAATAGTGAGATCCCTCGACGCAATTGGGTGCAAGGTAACGAAAATTGAAACCGAGAGACCATCCCTTGAAGATGTTTTTTTCAAATTAACAGAAAAAATGGTTAGGGAGGTAAGCTGATTGGGTCAGATAACAGCCACATTGGGTAAGACTATTAAAGAGTTCATACGGCAAAAAACAATACTTTTCTGGACAATTGCTTGGCCAATCCTTTGGGTTCTCATAGGCAGTTTCTCATTTACAGGAGACGCTCCGAGTGAAGTGGTATCATACATTAAAGGGTCAATTGCAATTTCGATGAGTGTATTTGCATTAATGACCGCTGGGATAGCCAACCTCCCTGGAAATATAGCCCAAGACAGGGAAAGAGGTCTACTTTCGAAGTTAATGTCAATGCCCATAAACCCATGGCGGGATTTCGTTGGTAGGATACTCGCATTGCTAGCTTTCTCTTCTTTAGCTGCAATTTTAGTCACATTAGTTGGTTATGGGTGCGGAGCGAGATTTTCCTATTCACTAATCAGCCTTTTGCAGTCCATAGGCTTTCTTCTTCTCGTCTCTTTGGCCTCAGCCGGAATAGGAATGCTCATTGGAACCTTCATAAAACATGTGCATGGAGCCATCATGAGTGGGGTTGGAATTGCAGTGGTGACCGCGGCAATATCTGGTGTAATGGCTCCTTTTTCATCACTTCCATGGATACTTCAACAATTCGCTAGGATTTACCCAATTTCTTCGGCTAATTCTTCGATTACCTGTCTTGTAGTTGGGGAAGGATATGCAGGTTATAACCCATTAACTGCGAGTCAAACGACTTTCACAATAGTTATATCCTTGTTACTTTTTTTTGCGGGTTTGATCACTTACTCAAGATTCTGTTGGAGAAAAGAGTGAAGTGCCAGGAAGGCGGAAAAAATGAGTTTGCAAGCAAAGATGTTTAATAGGAGAGCGTCTCATCCGAAAAACAAGCCCGATCAGATTTTAGAAACCTTAGAACTGCAGCCAAGACAAAATGTTGCTGACATTGGAGCTGGAGGTGGCTATTTCTCTTTAAGGTTTGCCGAGTTGGTAGGGAGAGAAGGAAAGGTGCTTGCTGTTGACACAAATTCTGGATTCTTGGAATTTATCAAGAATAGTGCTGAGGAAAAAGGACTAGATAATGTCGAAACCGTTCTTGCCACTGAAAATGGCTTAACTCTGCCTGAAAATGTTGATTTAGTCTTTATGCGGAACGTGTGCCATCATATTCCAAATCGACCAGAGTATTTCCGAAAGCTAAAGGACTTCTTGAAGCCTGGTGGAAGAATTGCTATAGTTGAATATAGAAATGCTAAGCATCTTAGTTTTCGTGGAATGTTTGGGCATTACGTGCCCAAAGAAACAATTATAAAAGAGATGGACGAAGCCGGATATCAATTACAGAAAGACCTAGATTTCTTGCCAGAGCAAACCTTTACAATATTTTCCTTGCATAAATAGGGCGCGCACATCGTTAGAGAGACCACAACATTCGAGTTCGTTAAAAAGTGCCGGGGGGATTTGAACCCTCCCCACAAGGAAGATGTCACCCAAGCAAGGCATGTTTGTAGTGACGTACCCAAAAGCCAACCTCGATCAACTGCAACAACCCACACGAGTTCCTATTCTAGAACATATTTGCCCCATATAGAAGATCTAGCCTAGACCAGTGTGCGTGTCTCTGTTCCTCTCCCCCTCTATACTAGACCTATAGACAGACAGACAGACAGACACACACGCACTATTCAATCTGGTCTAAGTCCAAATCAATCCCTAAAGGCTCTTCCAGTTCCGGATACGGATCCATATTATAAATTTTTGACATACCCATCCCCAACCAACTAGGCTGAAGCGGCGAACGCACTCCAGTCATAAAGAGTGTAACTTTCAAAGCACCAGCTAAATCTGGGTTAACCCTTGCTCCCCAAGCCACTGTTGCGTTCTTGCTCATCATCTCTGTGACGATTTCTCCCACCCTGTTGGCTTCTTCAATGGTCATCGCGTTGTCGCCTGAAACATGAATTAACGCTCCCGTCGCGCCCTCACAATCTATGTTAAATAGTGGGCTCCTTAAGGCATTTCGAACTGCTTCCTCTGCTCTATTTGGAGCATCGGACTCTCCAATTCCGACTATTGCGACTCCACCCTTCTTAACCACAGTCTTGAAATCAGCGAAATCTAAGTTGATTAGACTCGGCTCTGAAATGGTTTCTACGATTCCTTTTATCATGTTTGCCAGAACTTGATCTGCTATTTTGAAAGCTTCGTTTAAGGGAAGATGAGGCACTAAGCCCATGAGTTTATCATTGTCAATTACAACGACGGTGTCACATTTTCTCTGCATCTCTCTTAATCCTTCAGTGGCGCATTGGATTCGTCCCTTCTCAATTCTGAAAGGCATGGTAACAACTCCTACGACAGTTGCTCCTCTGCGACGAGCAATCTCAGCAATAACAGGAGCCGCTCCTGTTCCAGTACCACCACCTAAACCAACTGCAATAAACACTACGTCAACGTTGTTGAATAAATTCCCCACACACTTTTTTGACTCCTCAATAGCGGCTTTGCCAATTTTTGGATCTCCTCCTGCGCCGACACCATGGGTGGTCTTCTTGCCAATTAGAATTTTTTTTGTGGCATTTGTTGCGTTTAGATGTTGCTTATCAGTGTTGATGGCTATACACTCTGTGTCTGTGAGGTCCATTTCCATCAATCGAGTGACAGTGTTGTTTCCAGCGCCACCAACACCAACTACTAAAATATGGCACTGATTAGGTTCAACTGGTTTTACCAATGTTCTTTCTCCCCCATGCCTCTACTGTGAGAAGATCTCGAACAGCAACACGGATGGCTTCAGCTCTATTTGGATAGTATTTCTCACTTACCAAACGATCCAAGGCCTTGATGTAAGGCTCGGGAAGATGCAAAGTGATCAGTTTCATCTACTCCCTCCTAAAATTCTCTGGTGGAACTGAATTTGTCTTCAAAGATATATTGTTATATATTAATATTAAAATATGATATAAACATGCTCACTATTACTCCTTATAAAGCTTACTAACCCCCTCTCAAGCCATTACAATTTCATGTAAAGAATGGTCTTTCGGAATCCTTATGTTTCTCTTATATGATTAAAACTGTGATGTTCTTATGAAGGAGGTATGACTAGTTTTATAGTTGTGTTATTGATGGTGATTTGATCTGATGGCAGTGCGTTCTAGGCGTTTCTACCTTAAGAGTTTTGGTTGTCCAACTAATCTAGCTGATGGAGAATTTATGGCTGGTTGTCTTTCAAAGGTTGGTTATGAGATCGTTGAAAATACAGAGGCTGCGGATGTTATAATTTACAATACATGTGCGGTCAAAACACCCACTGAAAATAGGATGATGGATATTTTGAGAAGGGTTCCGAGAAATAAGAAACTAATAGTCGCAGGTTGTCTTCCTCTAATAAACTTTGAGAGACTAAAAAAAGAGGTTGAATTCGATGGAGTGATAGGCCCATCTTCTGGAGATAGAATAATCGAGATTGTCCGTAAAGTAGATCGCGGAGAGAAAGTTATCATTTTGGAAGGCAATTCCAAGCCCAGTCTAGAACTTCCGAAAGTATGTATAAACAAGGTCATAAGCATTGTACCAATTAGTTACGGTTGTTTAGGAGCTTGCTCTTATTGTTGTGTACGGCTCGCCCGGGGACGTTTAAGAAGCTATACGATTCGTGAAATAGTTGAGAGAGTAAAATGTGATCTAGATTCTGGTGTTAAAGAGATTTGGCTTACTTCTCAAGATACTGCTTGCTATGGAAAGGATATTGGAACCAATTTGGCGTGTTTGGTTGAGGAAGTATGCAAGGTCAAGGGAGATTTTTTTGTTCGTGTTGGGATGATGAACCCTAACTATGCACTTGGCATGGTTGAGGATTTGATTCGTGTCTTTAGAGATGATAAGGTTTTCAAGTTTATCCATCTGCCAGTTCAGAGTGGAGACGATGAAGTCTTGCAGTTGATGAATCGTTTTTATTCTGTGGAAGACTTTGAAGAGATCGTTTATCAGTTTAGAAGAGAGATTCCAGAAGTTACGTTAGCTACTGATGTTATTTGTGGTTTTCCAAGAGAAGATGACGATGCCTTCGATCGAACACTGAAACTCATTGAGAGTGTCAAGCCAGACATAGTCAACATTTCAAAGTTCTTTCCGCGACCAGGAACTGTGGCAGAAAAGATGGGATCAAAGGTTTCTCCTCATGATGTGAAGAGGAGAAGCAGAAAGGTGGCTGATTTGTGTAGGAGGGTTTCTTTTGAGAAGAATAAGAGTTGGGTAAACTGGAGTGGGCGGGTTCTTATTGACGAGGAAGGGAAACGTCCTGCTTCTTGGATTGGGAGAAACTTTGCTTACAAGCCAATAGTGGTGAAGGGTTGTGGGTCTTTGGTTGGTGAGTTTGTGGGTGTTTGTGTGGTGGAGGTTTTTCCGACTTATTTGGGGGGTGTGGTTGAATGAGTGTGTGTGCGTGTGTGAGACCTTCTCTATAGAGAGGGGCGAGACAGAGACACGGGTATACCTAGGTCTAGAGAGGGATGCATTTTTCTGTTTCCTCTCACGGAATCTCCAGCACACACCAAAGAGCAGCAGAGAACTAAGTCCATTCTGTGAAAGAACGAGGTTCTAAGAACCAATAATTGTCTTTTCTTACATAAGTCCAACATTGCGGTAAATATTCATGCTCCCTATCATATTGGTCAATTATTGTGATTCTCACCTCTATTTTGAGGTCTTTATTGCGGTCTACACATTGCTTTGGAACATTGAAGTGCCCGAAAATTATGGTACGAGGATTAACATTCCATAACGCTTTACCTGAATAATATCCATGTCTATCTTTGACCCAAGCCAAGAATTCTCCATCAAGAATGAGTTTTGCCTCAACTTTGACCTTGACAGGAAATGAATCGCCAAAATGACTTAGGGTGAAACCAACATCTGGAAATTTGCGATTGAGTCTAGGAATATTCCGTATTACTTGAGTTATCTCAAACTGGGGTGGAACTAGGTGTTGAGTGAATTTCTCATAGATTTGATCTCTTCGGGCTTTAATTTCCTTTACCTTATATTTAGTGCCTACTGAGTGTTTCGGATTATAACTCCCAATTTTCTCGTGACAGTCTAGACAGAGTGGGATAGCATTATCGATGTCCGACAGATTCTCTCCTTCTTGTTCAATATGATGAATTATGATATTTGTCGCACAGGGTTTTTCACATAAGCAACAATGGCGGTAGCACCACAGGAGAATCTTGATCTTGTCAGCTTCTTCAAAATCTTCTGGCATTAGGTATTCCTCATCAAATAGAAGACAATTATGTACATATTTATATAATTGATCTAATTAACCGTTCAATTGGAGTTAAGAAAATCCCATGTGATGCCGGAGTTTGGGAGATATCTCTAGTTCTGCTATGTGTGCTTATTTGCACTGTTTTTTTGACAGCAAATTAGGTTTTTCCGAAAAAATACGGCGAAAACTAGCGTATCTCCTCTAACAGCTAAAAAGATGTGCTAAAAGGAGTCAAATAGTTTATTTGCGCTTCTTTCTCTTTGTTATTGGGGCAGAGCCAGCTTGGCAGTTGCCACTCCAGATTGTGCTCGTAACAGTGTGAACCTCTTGAATTCAGATATTGTCTTGATAAAGAAAAGGCTTATCCTCCGCCTACGGGTGGTATAATTGCAACTTTGTCTCCTTCCTTTAATCTTGTTCTGAACCCTTCTAAGGTTGTTATGCTTTTTCCGTTGACTAGGAATTGGAGATAACCTCTGGGCTTTCCGCTTGTGTTGTATACATAATCTGTGAATTGGCGACCGTACTTCTGAGAAAAATAATCTAACAACTCATCTATAATAATAGAACCCGAAAACTCCAATTCTTCTTCTCTCTTACCGGTAATCTCTCGTAAAACAGTGAAAAATTTCACAGTAATCTTCATTCGGTGTTTTCCTCTTTGTTCACATTTTGGTTGATTGCTTGTTCCATTGCGTGACCGTGACAATAGACTAATGTCTTCTTAACTCCCTTCACATTTTTAGCCGCATTCTTAATGTCTAACGCAAGTTTGAATGCAATTGGACAAAACGGACTACTGGGTATAAAATCAATCTTCACCACTCCAGATTTTTGCTCTTTCACATCTGTTATCATTTTCATTTGACCAAATGTCAAACCAGTCTCTGGGTCTATAATCTTCTCCACTTCTTCTCTTACCTCTTCTTCTAATTCTGACACTTATTACAGTCCTCTTGCAGATGTCCCACAATTCATCTACATTTTTAACTAAATCTATGTGCTATGTAAATGCTTTCTCAAATTCATAGACCCACACCAACTCATCAGGGTCCCATCTGCCATTAATCTCAACCCATGCCCGTTTGAAATCATCAAGCGTTTCATAGCCTTCCTTTCTAATATCTTCAGGAGTTATGTCACCTACCCTCTGCCGAAATTTACGAGTTATCTTAATAAGATGTTTTGATTTGTCAAAATATCGACTACGAAGGCCATAAACCCTGCCTACCTTCAACGTCCGCTTATGTGTCCGACGAGTCATCGTTTTCTCGCCACGAACAATCTTTTTGATGTGCTTTTCTTTGAAGAGCATAATTAGTCCTCATAGTAGTTTTTCTGAGGAGCACACGCATTTTAAGGGCAAAATACGCATTGCTCCTTTCTTTTCTGTTCAGCAATCCATGCTTCGATTCCAATCTCTTTCATTCTCTTCGAGTTTTCAATAGTCTTCTTGTGATGGGATATGCCGTCTGAACTGAATTCTTTCACGCTTGTGCATGGAAAATCTTCACATTGGAAACAGTATTGAAATCCTCTGTTTTTAGCGCAGAGCATCATTTTGCAATCGGAGCTCCAGTGGGTGCCAAGTGGGCCTCTGCATCCCTCACACCTAACCTGTTCTGGCTTAATCGTCTCATTGCGTTCCTTCTTAAACCACTGTATTATCTCATCTCGCAACTTTTCATTGCCATGAGAGGCTGAGTATATGTCACATTTTGCACAGTTCAGACCACAAACTGCAATAGACCATTTTTCCAAGTTTTCAGCTCTCATATGTCCACCTTACGTGTCTTTTTTACGTGCATTTTCCAACTTAAAGCCATAGTCTTTGGGTGAGAGGCCTTAGCTTCATCTAGACGGTTCACTGCAGTGTTTTTGGGAGCTTCTAAAATTTTGTTAGGATTCTCGTTAGCTTCCTTGGCTATTTTCCTCATTACTTCAATGAATCTATCTAATTCCTCTTTCTCAAAGGATTCTGTGGGTTCAATCATCAATGCTTCCTCAACTATCAAAGGAAAATAAGTGGTTGGAGAGTGCAAACCATAGTCTAGTATCCTCTTAGAAATATGAAGCGCACGTGTCCCCCTTTCTTTATACAGGTTTTTCGTACTGAAAACACATTCGTGCTTCCTAGGCCGTCCTTTGGCGTAGAGGAGTTCGTAACTGCCGATTTCTTCCAGTTTTTTCATCAAGTAGTTGGCGTTTAACACGGAAACCTCTGCTATCTCTTCTAAGCCTTCTGCCCCCAAACTTAGGATGTAAGCAAACGCCTTCACCAAAACCGCCACATTCCCATAGAACTCTCTAATCTTTCCTATACTGTATGGTTTATCATAGTTCAGATAATACCGTTCGCCATCAAATGCGACAATAGGGACTGGCAAGAATTTTGCAAGTTCCTCAGACACTCCAACAGGGCCTGCTCCAGGACCGCCTCCTCCATGTGGAGTTCCAAAGGTTTTGTGTATGTTTATGTGAACTATGTCAAATCCCATATCTCCAGGTCTAACTTTTCCCAAAATTGCATTGAGATTTGCACCATCATAATAGAGTAGTCCACCAGCATTGTGAACGATCTCCGCAATCTTCTCTATATTCTTCTCAAAAACCCCCAATGTGTTAGGATTTGTCAGCATCAATCCTGCAGTGTGTTCCGAAACCGCAGCCTCTAATGCTTCCAAGTCAACACATCCATCCTCATCAGAAGGAACGACTACCACATTGAATCCCGCCATGGTTCCACTTGCCGGGTTCGTGCCGTGAGCAGAATCAGGCACTATAATTTCTGTTCTTTTTCTGTCCTCGTTGTTGAACTTGTGATATGCCCTCATAATGAGGGCACCTAAAAATTCTCCGTGGGCTCCAGCTGCTGGTTGCAAACTAACCTCATATGTTCCGGTGATTTCAGCCAGCCAGTGGGAGAGTTGGTAGAGAATTTCCAGAACGCCTTGAACTGTCTTGCTGTCTTGGTATGGATGGATAGATGTTACTTGAGGTAATTTTGCAAGTTTTTCGTTGATTTTTGGGTTGTACTTCATAGTGCAGCTTCCAAGTGGATAAAACCCCAAATCAACACAGTAATTCATTTGAGATAAACGGACGTAATGCCTCACTACTTCGACTTCCGACAATTCGGGCAACTTAGGAGGGATTTGCCTTCGCATTTCTTCGGGAAATTGTATTTTGGGGTCTCCTACTGTTTGTTGAATTTCCTTTTCCACTTGGGGTACAATGTGTCCTCTTCGGCCAAAATGTCCTAACTCGAAAATGACTGATTCATTCCAGCGAGCTTGCTTGAACATTTATGATTCACCCTCCACTACAACTTCTTCTAAAGCACTCGCAAGCATATCGATGTCATCTTTTGAATGAACTTCAGTGACACAGTAAAGGGCTGTTTCACCCAGTTGAGGAAACTCTTCAGTGATTCCTTTCCCTCCATGAACCTGTCGCTGTAAAAGTTTTTCATGAATTTCTCCTACAGTCTTTCCTGTATCGTCAAAGTTTACGGTGAACTCCTTGAAATGTGAGGAATTAAAAACCGGAGTCTTGATGCCTTTTATTTTCGCCAAAAGATGCATAGCATATTGCGTTTTGCTTATGATGATTTCTCCCAATTCTTTTAAACCCTTTGGACCGAGTAAGGCTAAATAAACTGCAGCTGCAACTCCGCAGAGAGCCTCATTTGAGCAGATGTTAGATGTTGCCTTCTCTCTCCTAATGTGTTGTTCTCTGGTTTGAAGGGCGTTACAAAAACCCCTTTTCGTTCCGTCTAAAGTGGTGGTCATACCCACTATGCGCCCTGGCATCTGTCGAATCATCTGCACATCGTCTCGGCAAGCAAATATACCAAGCAAAGGTCCACCATAATTCATAGGAATCCCTAGAGGCTGGCCTTCACCTACCACAATATCCGCATAATACTCGCCAGGGGACTTTAGAACGCCAAGAGATGTAGGATCGACTCCAACGATGAAAATGGATTCATAATCGTGAGCTTCTTCTGCAATCTCTTTAACTTGTGTTTCAACGAAGCCGAGATAAGTGGGATTTTCAATGTATACCGCAGCTGTTTTCTGTGAAATCTTTGTTTTCAGGTCTTCAGTGTCAAGTTGTCCAGTTTCTGAGTCATAATCTATAGAGCGGATGCGAATTCCAGCTGGGTCACTGTATGTTTGCAGCGTTTTGGCTCTTTCTGGATGGATTATTTTTGGAATAAGAACTTCTGTTCGATTTGTTAATCGTGCTGCCATACGAACTGCCTCCCCTAAAGCAGAAGCCCAATCATACATGGAACTGTTAGCAACTTCCATTCCAGTAATTTCACAGATCATGCTTTGATACTCAAAAAGTGCTTGTAACAGTCCCTGAGAAATTTCTGGCTGATACGGAGTATATGAGGTGAGAAGTTCTGTTCTTTGGATGATTTCCTCAACAACTGCAGGCACATAATGTGGCCAACAACCAGCTCCAAGAAACACAGGCATTTCTCGGCTTGTTACATTTTTAGAAAGGAGAGTTTCGATAAACTTCTTCACTTCATGTTCTGACATAGAGTTGGGAAGGTCGAGTTTCTTCTTCAGTCTAAATTTTCTAGGAACATCAGCGTAGAGTTCTTCTATGCTTTGGGTGCTGATTTGTTTCATCATATCCTTCTTAATTTTGGGGACAGAATTGGGAATGTATGGGTGAACGAAAGACTTGGTCATCATTTCACCAACTGAGAATCTCTAGGAACCTATTTCTTAAAACTTTTGAAAAGTGAGCCAGTATTTAAGTGAAGGTTATGTTAAAATATTTGAACAGACAAAGAGGTTCATAGAAAAAATAGAACTCAATGGTAGTCTAAAGATATGGAGTATAATACCAATGAAAACGGGTTACAAGGAGATGCTGAAGAGGGCTCGTTCCCAGCTCCCCCACGAGATTCTTGAACAGAAAAGATTTGAATTCCCTAAGCCACGCAGCTCTACCATCGGAGTTCGAACCATCCTTTATAACTTTAAAGATATTTGTGATAAACTTGACAGAGACCCACATCACTTGATGAAATTCCTCTCGGGAGAATTGGCAACCGCCGGAACCCTTGACGATTATCGTGCAATTTTTCAGGGGAAGTTTCCTCGCGACACCCTTGATCGATTGATTAAAAGATATATTGATGATTTTGTTGTCTGTCCAGTTTGCAAGCTTCCAGACACAAAGATTGTCAAGGAGAAGCGTTTCAATTTTCTTATATGTGAGGCATGTGGTGCAAGATCTTCCATAAGACCCGTGTAAAGTGCAAACACTTGGATGTCTATGTAAATATACGAAAATGGGGTCGATGCGTGCTTCTTGCAACTTGTGACGCTGAACTCCTCGGCAAAAGTCTTAGAGAAGGCGAAATCGCTTTTGAGATACGCGAAGATTTTTACAAAGGATCAAAAGTGAGTGTAGAGGAAGCAATCGCTTTGATAAAGCAGTCTACCATCGTGAACATGGTTGGACAAAACATTGTTAAAAAAGCTATAGAGAGGGGGTTGATTCACCCAGAAGCCGTTTTAAAAATCTCAGGAATCCCTCATGCGCAAATCGTAAGAATGTAATGAATCTAATTTAAAGGAAACTTTATTTTTTGCCGAATTCTAGCAAAGAAATCGGTTAGGTCAATGTTTCCTCCGCTGATTATTATCCCCACTCTTTTAGACCGTAAATCTATTTGTTTTGATAACACTCCGGCTAGTGAAACTGCTCCTGAGGGCTCAACCACCAGTTTCATTCTTTCCCAGAGAAACTGCATTGCGTCTACGATTTCTTCCTCTGAAACAGTTATTATCTGATCCACTTTCTCTCTTATTATTCTGAAAGTGTTGCCTCCAAGAGAGGTTCTTAACCCGTCTGCTATTGTGTTTGGGTTCTTCGCGGGTATGATTTTTCCTGCTTTTAGTGATTGATAGGCGTCGTCTGCGTTTTTGGGTTCGACGCCAATAACTTTAGATGATGAAAGCAAACCATTCGTTGCAATTGCTGTTCCGCTTAGTAATCCTCCACCACCTACTGGACTGAAAACGTAATCGAGTTCACCTACTTTCTTGATTAATTCGTAAGCAGCAGTCCCAGCGCCAGCGATAATCTTGAGATCGTTAGAGGGATGTATAAGAGTGTAACCGTACCTTTCGATGAGTGATGCAACAGTTTTCTCCCTATCGGTTGGGTGAGAACCGCACACAACTATTTCCGCTCCGTAACCTTTTGTTGCAACTACTTTCACTGGAGGAGCATTTTCAGGCATAACAACAACCGCTTCGACTCCTAGAAGTTTGGCAGCTAAAGCAAGTGCTTGTGCATGATTTCCAGAGGAATGTGTTATTACTCCTTTCTTCTTCTGTTTCGGAGACAACTGTGACAAGGCATTGAAGGCCCCCCTGAATTTGAAGGCTCCAGTTTTCTGAAAATTCTCACACTTCAAGAAACACTCACTGGCAGTTATTTCATTAAGGATTGAAGAAGTCATCACAGGAGTGGGATTAACAATTTCTTTTATTCGCTCATAAGCTGATTCTACTTCTTTGAACATCTGGATCAAGAGAGAATCATCGCAGCTACTAAATAAGTTAATTTACATGCACACTTATCAAGACGAAGCAAAAATTGACAAAACGCATCTGTTCAAACCATCACATATGCTTCAATAGAAGGGGAAACATAAA
>Ga0209636_10000969_pt1 | contig 28584 bp, 27 predicted proteins | sample DeeMarSWOR152_54_FD_187464 | JGI IMG/M metagenome (GOLD analysis project Ga0209636, IMG submission 187464) | Marine sediment microbial communities from White Oak River estuary, North Carolina - WOR-1-52-54 (SPAdes) (version 2) | ecosystem: Environmental > Aquatic > Marine > Intertidal zone >...
CGCAAGTGGGTTCGACAGGGTATTCCTTGTCTGCCGGCGGTCCAGTTTTGGACCCAGAACTTGACGCTTTTGTTTTTACGCCCATCTGTCCACTCACGGTTTTTCATCCTATCGTGTTTTCGGCGAAGTCTTCTGTTAGCGTTGAGCTGCTTAATCCGAAAAAGGCATTTGTTGTGGTGGATGGACATTACAAGGTTGAGATGAACCCCAAAGAAGCGCGGATTACGGTGGCTAAGTCCGAGTATGAATCTTCTTTTGTGCGTTTCAGGGAAGACTTTTACCGTCGACTTATAAGTCGGCTGCTTTTTTCTAGAGGAGGAGGAAGCTGACGTCCAAAAAGCGCATTTTGGTTCTTGACACTTCTGCTTTCATTGCCGGTTTTGACCCTCTTTCGATAATTGACGATGTGTATTCGGTGGGGGCTGTGGAGGGAGAGCTTGCTTCTGGTTCGTTGCCTTGGGTCAGGTTTAAGACCGCAGTTGACAATTGGAAACTTAAGCTTAAGACTCCGAAGACTGAGTTTTTAGATAGAGTTAGGGAGTCTTCGCGTGATGTAGGTGACATGTTTTTTCTTTCGGATGTTGACTTGCAGGTTTTGGCTTTGGCTCTTGAACTGAAAAGCACCGGGAATGAACCGCTTATTGTTACCGACGACTATTCGATTCAAAATGTAGCTAACCAACTCAGGTTGGAGTTTGCGCCTCTCATGACCTTTGGCATACGTTTTAGGCTTCATTGGATAAGATATTGTCCTGCTTGTCGGCGTAAATATCCGCCAGATTATAAAAATAGGAAATGTGAAAATTGCGGCACAGAGCTTAAGAGGAAGCCTCTTAAGAAAACTGCGTTGAAGAGAGAATAGAAGGATGGATGGAGAGAAGTTTGGGTTTGGTTGAACGCAAATCGGTGTATTTCGACCCTGCTGGGAGACAGAACACTGATATAGTTTTGAAGCTTGCGAAGGAGTATGCTGAAGCAGAAGGCATAAGCGACGTTGTTGTTGCGTCGACCACGGGTGAAACTGGAGCTAAGGCAGCACGGATTTTTGAGGGGTTAAATGTGGTTGTGGTTACGCATCATGTGGGTTTCCGAGAGCCAGGTGTGCACGAACTGAATGAAGAATTTAGAAAGCAGATTTTGGAGAATGACGCCAAGATGTTGACTGCTACGCATGCTTTGAGCAGTGCGGAGAGAGCCGTAAGGAAAAGGTTTGGAACTCTTCAGCCGTTAGAACTTATTGCCAACTCGCTTAGGCTGCTTGGTGAAGGCACTAAGGTTTGTGTCGAGATCGTGGTTATGGCTGCAGATGCTGGGTTAATTCCAGTAGACAAGGATGTTATAGCTATTGCTGGAACTGGCAGAGGCGCAGACACGGCGCTGGTTATAAAGCCAGCAAACGCCTCAACATTCTTCGACCTAAAAATAAGGGAAACAATAGCCAAACCAAGGGATTTCAAGTAAATTATTGGCGCCGGGGATGGGATTTGAACCCATGAGGCTCAAAGAGCCACCGGCTTGCTCTTCGGTCCTGACCCCTCTTTGTTTTATATGCCATTTCTAACAGATCTCGAGGCCGGCGCATCTGTGGATCTTCATCTTTTCCACTCTGCCACCCCGGCAACGCCTATTATCCGTGTGAGAACTTGCGGTCTAAAAGTGTTTCTTTGTTCCTTTTTTGTCGGCAATATTTCTTCTATGTAAGACAAAACAGATAAGAGGCTATTTCAGCATACCCGGGTAAAACCATCTTTTGTTTTTCTTTTGCTTCGTCTGTTCCCAGTCATTTAGAATTTTAACAGCCTCATTCGCCACTCTAATGCAGTTTTCTTCACCTGCACCAGGCTTAAACTCATTGGTAACCCTATTCGCATAAACAGCGCATACTGCTCCCGCTCTTAAGCCAAAGAAACTGCTGAGCACAAACAGAGTAGCGCATTCCATCTCAAAATTGAGCACATTCGCCTTTTGAAGCGTCTGAACAAGTTTGTCAGCTCCATACTGCCTAAATGATGGTCTCGCTTGCCCAGCATAAAAGTCAGAGCTGGTGGCTGTTATGCCAACGTGGTACCTCATGCCCAAGCCTTCAGCAGCCTCAACCAAAGCCAACAAGATTTCGTAGCTTGCAACCGCTGGATACTCAACCCCAACGTAACGTTCACTTGTTCCGTCTAAACGCACAGCACCGATAGAGAAAACAAGGTCGCCGCACTCGATGTCTTTCTGAATGGCACCTGTACTTCCAACACGAACAAAAGTCTCCACACCAACATTAGCAGCTTCATTAACCAAAATAGCCATTGCCGCGGGTCCAATACCGCTCGACATGGCAGAAATTGGCACGCTCTTGTATTTGCCAGTGAAAGACCTAAACTCACGATGACACGACACCTCGCGAGATTCATCCCAAAACTTAGCAATTTTCGGAACCCTGTCAGGGTCGCCAGGAACCAGCAGATATTTCGCAAGGTCTCCATGCTTGCATCGAATATGGTATTGTTTTCCAGCACCAGCAGAAGTAGAATGCATATTCATTCACCGCATTAATCGCTTGTCAAGCTATTAGGGCAGTTTTGGCATAACAAGGTCCGCAATGTCCACGCTATAGTCATAAATCCTACTCATAGAGGACGCCGCAGCTAAAATGCACGGAGCTAACTCAGAAGCTTGAGAACGCAAAAAGGTTTCAACCTTTTTACAACCATCAGCCAAAGCTTGCCGCTCATTTTTAACAGCCTCAGCAACCGCCACGTCACGAGAAAACACAGCGTTCAACGCATCCTCATGGGCACCAAAAGCGATCATATGCACCTTCAAGAGCAGTTGTGCCAACTCCTTCACTACAGAGACCCCTTTCAACATCATAACTGATTCAGCTACCTGCACCGACTGGTCGCCAATAGCTTCAACTAAGCTTGCAATTAAACGATAATCCAAGCAATCAATGGGAAGAATACCAAGCTTTTCGCTTAAGCTGGGATTCTGAATAACCGTCCGCAAAATCCGCACAAGCAGAAAGTAGAGCCTATTCACCTCATTGTCACGTGCAATCACATTCTTAGTGAGCTGCGCGTCACCTTCGACCAAAGCAGTGAAGGCATCCCGATGCATACTTGAAGCGATAGAATACTCTCGCCTAAGAATCTTGCCTGGCGGAAAGGCAGAAGGCTCAAGTAAGCATTGCATCACAATCTTTGCATAGTCCTCTTCAACAATCTCCAACCCGATTAAACGGCTCGAAGCCTGCCTAATTCGTTCGCGATCATCTGGGCTTATACGGTCTTTAGCCTCAACCCGAATAATGTCAAAGCCAAGAAGGTACTTACCGACAATTTCACGGTCAACAATAGGAGTTGGCTTAATCACAACTATTTGAGGCTCGCGTTCAACATTGTATTTGGCATCAATAACCAGCCTTCCATCAGCTGTTTCAGAGATAGCCACAACATAGCTGCGTTCAAGCCTGTTACGTTGAGCCCATTTCTTGGGCAAACAAACAAAGAAAGTGCCGCCGCCTGTTCGCTGGATCCTGCGAAACTCCATATAGACCACACCATTCAAAGTATGTATACATCTAAATAAAACTATACAGTTAAAAATTCTAGTTGAAAATCTAATTCGTCCAGATACGTCTAACAAAATCGCAAAGGGAAAGTAACCTAAAATTGCAGAAAAAAATCGCAGTCGGCATAGACCTAGCTGGAAAAGCGACCAACCCGACAGGATGGGCTCTACTTAAACGCAAGCAAATCCAAACCTACAACCTATACACAGCAAAAAAAATCCTAGCTCACACCTTCAACTGTTCAGCCAAACTTGCAGCAATAGACGCCCCACTAGCCTTGCCAAAAAAGAACGTAATGCGAGAGGCAGACAGACAAATGCATAAGCTCGGATATCCCGTGTTTCCCCCTCGCTTCCGAGCCATGAAAACCCTCACCCTACGAGCAATAAGAATCACAGAAAAACTAAAAGAAAGAAAGACTCAAGTAATAGAGGTTCATCCCGCATCAACCCGCAAAGCCCTCGGAATTCCGACCAAAGATTGGAAACACATTCAAGAGATCTTCCAAAAAATAGGATATAAAGGAGATATAGAAAAGCGCACATTAACACCACATGAAATCGACGCAGTCACAGCGGCACTGACAGCACACCTTTACATAAAGGGGAAAGCAAAACTAGTAGGAGAACCAAAAGAAGGCTATATTGTGATTCCACTCAAAAATGACTGGAAGAGGCTACAACCGTGAGCGAACGTCTTCAAAAAGCAGTTTCTTCAGCCCTCGAAGCGGGATATCAACTCGAAAAAGAGGCCTTCAATTTCTTAGAAAAGCTCTCCAAGACAGAAGATCCGACCACGATAATAGAGAAAGCCGTAAAAAAAGCACAAACTCTCCCTCAAAAACCACTGTTCATTGGTCGTAGCCTTTTGGAGGAGCTACTAACCGAAGAAACAAAAAAACCACCTCCACCCACAATGCCTATTCTGTCACATCCCAAATTAGAAGCAAAAAAAATAGCTTTCAAACCATATACAAAAGAAATCGAATCAAATATTAAGGTAATAGAAGACCCTACAGAAAGAACTTGTACAACAGGTTCGATTGATGACTATTTGGAATACTTCCGAGACCGCTTTAGAAGAATAGAGAAGATTCTGAGACAAAGAATAGACATCAAAGGTGCCATGCCAATCTCAGAAGCGTTGAAGGCACCCAAAAATTCCAAGGTTAAAATTATCGGCATGCTCACCGAGAAAAGAGAGTCTAAACAAAGAATTTTCTTCAAAGTAGAAGACATGAATGCCGCTGCCACCGTATTTGTACCTCAAGGTATAGAAGAAACAACAAGAGCAAAAGCACAAGCGCTACTATTAGACCAAGTTGTATGCATCATCGCAGTTAGAAGCCGAAATGACTTGCTCGTACTGGAAGATGTGCTCTTCCCAGAAGTGCCCCAAAGAACCCCGCACAAAGCCTCAATTCCAGTTTATGCAGCCTTAATATCAGACTTACACGTTGGCAGCAAACTGTTTATGCGAGAGGAATTCAACCGATTTCTGTTGTGGCTCAACGGTAAACTTGGAAACGCTTACCAAAGAGAAGTGGCGGGCAAAATAAAATACGTTATCATTGCTGGAGACATTGTCGACGGCATAGGAGTTTACCCGGGACAAGCAAAGGAATTGGCAATCGAAGATCTTTACCAACAATACAGGATGGCTTCAAAATTCATTGAACAAATCCCAGACTACATCGAGTTAATTGTTATACCTGGAAACCATGACGCTTCTCGAAAGGCGTTACCTCAACCAGCAATACCAAAAGAATATGCAGAAAACATCTATGAAGCACGAAAGGTACATTCTCTGGGAAATCCATGCACAATAAGTCTTCATGATGTGGAACTACTCGTTTATCATGGGCGCAGCCTAGACGACGTTATCGCAACCGCTCCAAACCAAAGTTTTAAAGAACCAGAAAAAGCCATGAAACTCCTCTTGCAATGTAGACACTTGGCGCCCATTTATGGACAGAAAACCCCTATTTCCCCTGAAAACCGAGATTTTATGGTTATAGAACGAGTTCCAGACATTTTCCATGCAGGACATATACATGTGGAGAAGCATGAAGTATACAGAGGAGTTTTGCTAGTTAACTCTGGTGCTTGGCAAAGGCAAACCGTGTTTCAAAAGAAAATGGGATTAGAACCCACACCTGGAATTGTGCCAATTGTAGACCTGCAAACATTGCAGGTTTTCACAGTGAACTTTCAATCAACTACATTGAATTAAGTGAAGGCATTCTAACGTCGGGTGCTTGAAATGCCAACTAAGCATTTTGGTGTGTAGCTGATCAAACTCCCGAGTCTTTCGTCTTCCATGAACACACTCCTGACTGCGCTACGTGGAACTCCTAAACGAATTTTCTTCGTTCTTCCATAGCGCCCCATGCTAACGACCAGCGCGTTCAACAACCCAATCACGTCCAATTCGTTGATTAAGCCGCTAACACGTCTCTGGGTTAGCGGTGTTAAACCTGCTTGTTCACAGAGTTCACAATAGATTTCGTATATCTCGCCAGTAATAGCCCGAGCGACATTAGCCTTCACTAAAAGGTAGACTCCTAAAAGGACAAGTTTAGAATGCGCAGGAAGATTCTTCAAAGCTTCAACGACACGGTCATGCTCAATCCTTGTCTCTGCCCGCCTTATATGCTCCTCTGTTATAATCTCGGCGCCTTCTCGTTCAGCCAACTCTCCGGCAACACGAAGAAAATCTAAGGCTCGCCTTGCATCTCCATGTTCTGCAGCGGCTAATGCAGCACAGAGGCTCAGAGCACTATCTGAAAGCACTCCGGCAAAGAAGGCTGATTTAGCTCGCTCTAAGAGAATATCTCTAATTTCTGCGGCATCGTAGGGTCTGAAAACAGTTTCTTCTTCACTTAAGGAGCTTAAAACTCTTGGGTCAAGAAAATCCTTGAATCTGAGGTCATTAGAAATGCCTACGATAGAAGTTTTACCGAGATTAAGGGTCTCATTAACTCTTGTCAATTCATAGAGTATCGTATCACCGTGAGTTTTCACAAGCGCATCAATTTCGTCCAATACAACAATGAAGACGCCATTCTGTGTATCCAGACCTTTTCGGAAGCGGTCAAAAACCTCTCCCAAAGCCAAACCTGTGAAGGGAACTTTAACACCAAGAGCATAGCACAACGCAGAGAGAACCCTGTATTCTGTGCCAACCCACCGGCAGTTGACATAACAAAACCTAACTGGAGAAGCGCACCCGAGTGCCTTTTGGTTTAGCTTTTTTAGCACATATTTTGAAACTGCGGTCTTACCTGTGCCGGTTTTGCCATAAATAAGAATATTTGAACAACGCAGACCTTTAAGAACAGGGGCAACAATTTCTCCCAAAAAACGGATTTGATCTTCGCGGTGGGGAAGATTTTCAGGAACATGGTCGTGCCTCAAGATTTCTCTATCCTTAAAGATGCGTGCGCTTTTTAGAAATCGGTCGAATACTCCTTCTAACACGCTGGTTTCATTCATAAGTTTCTCTCTCCACTAAACAAGCTGAAACGAGACGCTCGAATTCGACCAGAATAAACATAAGAACTCTCGTACAAAAAACTAAACAGAAAACACCAAACCCTCAAGGAAAAACTTTAGTAAAACATCAGAAATATGGAATATTGAAGCAAAACCGCTCATTCAGCCTCACACCCCCTTATTTCATATGGAGAGTCTCTTGTAATTAGTGAATGGTAACTTTATTTTCTTATAAGAAATAGTCTCTGTTGAGTAACAAGAAAATTTTTATTTATTAATTTTTGTTAAACACTTTGTAGTTGTTGTCGAAATTTGTTGTTAATAGACTTCGTTTATGGTTCATAAGACTTTAGCTTTCAGTGGAAAGAAAGGGGTGTGGACCTATCCTTCCTTTCACTGTTGCTTTCCTTAATTCTTACCATGCAAAGCCCTTTAGGCCTCTATGAAATAGAGACAGGTGATGCGACTTCCCTGTTGAGACCTGTGAAAGAAAAACTTCGATTCCTATGATTTCACCTTTTTTCAAAAATATTATCTCATTTCTAGTTTATTTTATGTAAATACTTCACCCCTGCCTTTCCTGTGGAAAAAGCAAATTGAAATGATCCCTCCTTTATTCGATTTCATCTCCTCGAGGTGAACCTTGTGAAATTAAATAGTTGCAAAAATGCCATTTTTCTCAATTCTGAGCACTATTTCGGCGTTTCACAATTTACAGTTTCACCGTAAACTCTATAACTTGTGAACTGTAAACTGTTCAGAGGCTAGGGTGCCCAATGCCAGTAAAGAAAATGCGAGTCGAAGTGTTCGATGGTGGCGGAAATCGTTACACCATAACTTTCGAAGGAAATGTAACCAGGGAAAAAGCGCTTCGACTTCTTGACTTGATAGAACTGCTCGGGGGAATGCCAAGCGTTAATCCCAACCTTGAAGAAACAACTTCGGCACACTCAAAGATTGACAAGCTGCGTTCTATATTGGAAAAACATTTTCCGATCGTCTGGTTCTCATCGAAGGATGCTCAACTTGTTTATGAGCAACAATTTAAAGAACCCATCAACCTAAGTACGGTTTCTACTTATCTGTCGCGGATGGCTGACCGCGGAGTCCTTACGAAGAGTGGAACGTCCAATCGCAGGCGTTACAGGACAACGACCAGGATTTCCCAGAGTACATTGAGTTCTATGAGAGATAATAAATAGCAGTTGATCTGGGAAATAATAGAGTGGCGCTTCGACTTCGAATTGTATGTAGAACTCTGCAAAGTTTAGTAGGAGGAAGATCAATGAGTGACAGAATAACCGAAGATTTGGCCGAGATGAAGAAGAAACTGAGTGAATATGTTGACAAAGGACGAGTAGTGGGCTATAGCGAGGTTAGAAAGGAACCCGTGATAGCAATTAAGCCTGATAAGTCTAAGATAAAACCTTTGAGAAAAATGAAAAGTTGCAACTTGCATTTTATGGCGGTTGACTGCTCAACGAGGACATTGAAAAGAGCAAATAACTGGGGTGTCTACCTCATGCGAGCAGCTTACGGCTCTCTAGAAGGACGCAACGTAGATTGGGGTTATGAAGAAAGAATGTGCACTGTGGTTGGAGACGCGCGTAGTCGTAGTAATTTCTTAAAGGATTATAGAATTGAATTGGAAAGTCAAATGGCTTTAAATCTTCTTCGTGGGAGGATTGCAACTTTTTACTACGACTATACTCATGGTCGTAGTAACTACCTTCTATTAGATGGGGGAGGTTACTTTGGTGGGCAAAGGAAATTCCGTGTGTCACTGTACGAAGAGTGCAAAAAAGAGGAGATAATCCTTTTAGCTATAAGCAAGAACTCCCCGTTGCTTCATGACGAAAGAGGTAGGGACTTTGTCGCTACTACGACCATACTTTCGCCCTATCGAATGTGGGTTTACCATCCTATTAGAAAAGCAAACAAAGACCAAAGTTTGTATGGTGATGTATCCGTTGTAAAATTATGTGAAGAAAGCCAACGCGTTTTTCGGTGTGACATAATGGACTACCTAACTAGGTATGAAATAGACGAACTACTTTCCCCAATCACTTCCACCTCGGAAGATCCAAGGTGCCTCGGATATCCAGTCGCCCTTTGGCTTGCCCACGATTTCTCCGCTCCATCTGACTCAAAACTCCTTCATTATCATGACCAAGTAGAAGAAATGCTGGCTGACGCTGGGTTGCTAGATTTACTTCGCATGGAAGAGCTGTCGTGTAATTTTCCAGATGAACTTCATGGCGCGAAACATGCGTTTGAGTGGGAGTGGATTGAGCGTGTCTGAACCAGTGGGGTTTATTCGAGAAGTGAAGGGGGATAAGGTTTCCTTTTTCCTTAATCGAGGAGCAAGCCTTACGTTTGGTCAGATTGTGAGAGTGGACTCGGGCGGCAGAAGCTTCTATGCGCGTGTCTTTGATGCCGGGAGCTCCTCTACGCTGAAGACGGATGAGCAGCTTCGTGAGGCAGAAGGGAAGGAGTCCTTCGGACCTTACTCCAGCTACAGACATGTTGATGCTATTCTTTTCCTTGAGAAAGATGCTGGGAGAATTCGTTCTCCAACCTTTAACCCTGACTATATGGACAAGGTGCATGCAGCCAGCCAGGAGGATTTTTTAGTTTTGAGGCTTGGTGGAGATTTAGAGATTGGGCGTTTGCGCTCTGGAGAACAGGTGCTTGGGTCTGTGGGCATAAGTGTTGAGGCTATCCCTCTCATGATGGGCATGTTTGGAATGACAGGATCTGGGAAAACGAATTGCGAATTGATGCTTAACGCCCGGATTATAGATTCAAGTCCAAGTACTGTTGGTCTAATCTTTGACTTTGCAGGTCAACTTCTTGAGGGAAAGGGAATAACGCCTCAAAGAGGCCTACGGGATCATCCGCTTTTTCATTCCAGAGTTCGTTACTACTCGGCTAGAGAGAAGAAGATGCTTGTTGGTTTGTATACAATTCATCCCCGAAAACTTTTGACTCTTTTTCCGGACATTTCACCTCATCAAGTTAGGCTTGCTCAGAAGCTCTACAAAAGCTTGGGAAACACTTGGATAGAACAGTCGCGAGAAGCCTACGGTAGAGATGGGTCCAAAGGAGTGGCAGGGTTCACTGACTACAAAGGCAAAGCTGTAATAGATGCCCTTATGCTAAAGCTTTCAAGCTTATCTCCAGCCCTCTTTCCGCCTTCTGACTACAGTTTCGTCGACGATGTAGTGCAGAACGTGAGCCAAGGTGTCACATGTCTCGTTGATATCTCAGGGCTCAGTTCTGAGGAGCAATATGACGTTACGTGTCTCACAGCTTCCAGCGTGGCTCTCCACTACAAGCAAATGTGGGAACGCAATTTTGAGGAGTGGAAAAAGCTTCCAACTCTTTTGATAACCCTTGAAGAAGCCCATGAGTTCCTTGATCCCAACTTGCCTAAAACAATATTCTCCGATATTACCCTGACGTACCGAAAGTATCGCGTGGGGCTAAATGCAGTGACACCGCGGCCTTCGAGAATCAACCTTAACGTCTTCGCCGAGCTTTGGACCAAGGTCATTATGAAAACAGAGTTGCACCGCGACAGAGATCACCTCACTCAAAACACGCCATACCTTGAGTACAGCGATACCGAGATAAAAATGCTAGATGTTGGGGAAGCACTGCTCATCTCGGAGCCGAAAATCCGATTTGCAGTTCCAATAAAGGTTATCCACTATCCTGAATATTTGGATGAAAGGGAGAAGGTTGACTACAAACTGCCTCCTTCCCAATCTCTTTCAAAGATGGACCAGCAACTCAGGAGAATTAGGAAAGCTGGAGAAGACCTTGCTAATAGCGACGCTAAGTGAGTTATGCATCTACTGAGGCGCAGACTGGGTTTTCTTCAAGATTTTTCGCATTTCCTCCTTGACCTGGTACGCATAGGGCGTTTTCGCTTCATCCCGCTCTACATAACCCTTCTGATACAGCTTTTTCATAAGTCTAGCAGTATGTTCTCTCGTCAATCCTATTTCGCTTTTTATTTCTGGGGCGGTTTTCTGCCCCTCGTTTGTGAGAATCTCTAAAACACGCAGTTCGGTTACGGTTAGTTGGGCTAGAGCCCTCTCTCTCTTTATAGGGATAACTCCCTCTATCTTCACTTCTGGCGGCTTAGAAATTTGTTGCTCCATACTTTCTTGAGCTTCAACTACTTTGTCGATTCTCTCATTGAGTTTTTCGATTTGCGGCAACAACTGCTCTTTAAGCCCTGAAGCCGTGTCCACCTTAGACGTGATATCACTTAACCGTATTTCGTGCTTCTTCAACTGATCTGTGATGCCTGTGACATCTTCCCTTTTAACGGAAAGGAACTCTAATTTGTGACCTACCAGTCCGACGCGTTCTTCTAATCGTTGCAGTTGGTTATTGAAACTTATGACAATATCTTTTACAACGTCCTTCGCTTCATCATATTTATCATGAACTTTTCTTATCCGCTTGTAGTATAGTAATATCGTACCCATTGACAAAACCAGAATAACAACTGTCACCACTAGAAGGAGATCAGGATACAATGAAACTCCCCCAAACATTGAAGAACTCCTTAACTAAGTGTGATATGAACGTGATTACCAAAAGCTCACATGATATCACGCTTTCTAATACCCACATTTCAGGCAAAAGTGACTGTATTGTTCTTAACTGTGACATCACAAATCACATCACGCTTCAAAATACCATTATGTCGCTTAATAAGTTTTACGCCATTGAAAAAAGATTTAACTGAGACGGCTGTGACTTGTGATGTCACGTTTCTGAAAAGACTTTTCCGCTGGATAACGACTCCAAGGATCTTTCCAGTTCTTCTCTCAGTATGTTTATAACTCTTAGGTTTTCTTCTGCTCGATTTTTGTCTGGCAGAATGTTTTTGTATGCATTTATATAGGTTTGCAGCTTGTTTGCGATTTCTATGTATGGATCTAAACGTGTGCTGTCGAATATTCCGAGATATCCGAGGAGGAGAACTGTATAGATGGATTGGGCGACGTTTTTTCTAGCTTGTCTCAACGTTCTATTGAAGGCTCCACGGCTTATTTCTGCTTTAGTTAGGCGTAATCTGGCTTTTTCCTCCATCTTTATTCTTTTTTCAGCTATATTTTCGGCTAAAAAATCTATTAAGAGTGTCTCAGCCTGTATTTTGGTTAAATTACTATTTTTTACCAATATATTTGTAATTATGTCATCCAATGCGCTTTTTAGCCACTTTTGGACATTTTCCTTGGCGAACAAACTCTCACCTAATATCTAGTCTTGAATGGATACAGTTTTGTATACAAACAAAAAAGGCTTGCGGTAGGGCACTATTGCAAATGTAAACGTTTTATGTAAGAAGGATTACACAAATACCAAAGGAGGTCGTGAATCTACTGAACCATTTTAAGATGGCATCACGGCTTAACAAGATAAAGCCTTCAGGCATACGACGCTTGTTCTCTTTAGCGCAAAATATGCCTGATGTCATAGGTTTGGGTATCGGGGAACCTGATTTTGTTCCTCCTCCTCATGTTTTGGAAGCGGTTAAACAGACTCTTGACAATGGCAAAACACACTATACTTTTACCACAGGTATCTCTGAATTACGGGAAGCTTTAGCTAAGAAGGCTAAACGTGAATATGGATTGACTTACAACCCGGAAACAGAAATTTTAGTAACAGTTGGGGGAACACAAGCCGTTTTTCTTGCTTTGATGGCGCTAACAAATCCAAGCGACGAAGTGCTTTTTCCGGATCCTGGCTTCGTATGCTACCAACCCAGCGTTTTAATAGCTGGCGGAAAACCTGTGTCAATGCCAGCACTTGAGGAAAACGAGTTTAAGCTTAATGCGGATGTTGTGATGTCACATGTCACAGATAGGTCACGCATAATGATTGTCAATTCTCCTAACAATCCCACGGGTGCAGTGTTTTCTTATAGCGATTTAGCGTCTTTGAGCAAGCTTGCAGTTGAACGTGATCTAATTGTGATTTCTGATGAGGTATATGAGCGGATCACATATGACGGAGTTAAGCATTATTGTTTAGCTTCTTTTTCTGGGATGCGTGAGCGCACGCTGGTTGTAGGTTCTTTTTCTAAAACCTATGCTATGACAGGTTTTAGAATTGGTTACGTGTTTGGTCCTGAAGAACTGATTAGTCCCATGATGCTAACCCACCAGTTTTCGGTTGCATGTGTGAGTGGGCCGGCGCAATACGCAGCGGTTGCGGCTTTAGAGGGTCCTCAAAACTGCGTTAACGAAATGGTAGCTGAGTTTGATAGGAGACGAAAGCTTCTTTATGGAAGACTAGATGAGATTGAAGGCTTTGGTTGCAAGCTTCCAAAGGGGGCATTTTACGCATTTGCCAACGTAAAAGAGTTTGGGGAATCATCTGAAAACCTCGCAGCGTTTCTTGTTAACAAGGGAAAAGTTGTGACTGTGCCAGGTTCTGCCTTTGGCAAGTACGGTGAAGGATACCTCCGATTTTCGTATGCAACCGCATATGATAAGATTGACGAAGCTTTAAATCGAATTGAAAGGGTTACGAAGAATTTCAAGTCAAAAACGCGCTCGATTTAAAGATTTTCCGCCTGTTCCTTTAAGGAATCGAACAGTTCTGGCCTCAAGTCGCGAAGCATAGGAACGAAGACCCCTACGCGATCCATATCTGAGTAATCGATTTGCGCAACTACCATGTCTTCTTCATCATATTTTGCTTGAGCAATGATTCTACCGCTAGGGGCTATCACGCGGCTTCCACCCCAAAATTGGAGTCCATCTTCGACGCCGACCAGGTTTACATAGGCCAAGAACATGGTGTTCTCTAAAGCTCTAGCAGTTGTGAGTACTTCGAAAAATCCCCGGCGCACTGAGGGAGACGCTGAAATGCAAATCGCGAGTTGTGTCCCTTTCAACCTTAGCAAGCGTGTGATTTCTGGGAAAAACACGTCATAGCAAATGATTATCCCCAATTTTCCTATGGAAGTGTCGAAGACAGGATTTTGGTATCCGCCTCTAAAGTATCGTTTCTCTTCAAACACGCTGTGGGTTGGCAAGTGCATTTTCTGGTATTTGCCGATGAATCCTTTTGGGCTGATGAGAACGGCTGTGTTGTAGAGAACAGACTTGGCTTTGACGCTTTTTTCAAGCATTCCCAAAACAATATGCATATTTTCCTTTTTGGCAATAGTTTCTAGCCGGTGAACTGAAGGTCCAGGGATAGGCTCGGCTAATTCGTATACTAAGTCTCTGCAAGTGTATCCCGTAAGTGCAAGTTCGGGGAAGACAATAAGACTTGCCCGTTTTCTCTTTGCTTGCTTAACGTAGCGTTCAATTTTTCCAATGTTGTAGTCTTTATCTCCAACTTTGCAACTGATTTGAGCCAGAGCCACGTTAACCCTTTTAGGCAATCACCTTCCTCCTTCTATTTCACGGCGTATAGGGAAGCCTGAAATCTTTTCCCGCCGTTCTATAACCGAGTTTAGTTGCTAGGGGCATACGACGTTTGTGTTCGTTTGCCAACCATCTTGTTTTTACGTCTAGCACGAGGTTCAAAGGCATTTTTAGCTGGCGAGCAATCTCTTCTGAGGTCAAGAAGTTTTCTAGTCCAAGCAGAATTAAGTCGAGTTTTTCATATTTGATGCCTAATTCTTCTTCGGCGAAATGATCTGGCCAGAGTGCTGGCGTTGATGGTTTAGCAATGATCTCTTTTGGAATCTCTAAATATGCGGCTAGTTGCCTCACTTGTGTCTTGTAAAGGTCCATGAGGGGAGAAATGTCCGCGGCCACATCTCCCCATTTAGTGAAGTAGCCTACCATGGTCTCTGACTTGTCTGAACTGCCGCAGACTATTCTTCCAAGTCTGTTGGCGTAATAGTAAAGGCAAATCATTCTCGTTCGCGCTTTCAAGTTGCCCTTGCTCCGTTTTTCATTGGCATCGTAAACCGGAATAGAATCATAGTATGCTCTCAGAATCGGTGATACATCAACGGTCTCCATTTGGAAGCCGAATTTTTCTGCAAGCATTTTTGTGTGTTTTATGTCTGTAACATTGTAAGTTTCCTCTTCTGGCATTGAAAGGGCAAGAACCTTTTTGCCTCCTATTGCTAGGGACGTCAGGGCAGCTGTTGTAGAACTATCTATGCCGCCTGATACTCCCAGCACGATTCCATTCATTCCGGTCTTGTCAACATAATCTTTGATGAATCGTTTAATTCTTGTTGCAACCAATGGCCAGTCTAGCTTTAATGCGTTAGGTGATAGTTTCAATGTTGCCACCTTTCATTTTCTTCTTAATCTTCTTTATAACATAGTTCTGTTTTGTCAAATTCGCGCCTTTTTGAGTAACAAATGATATGTGAACAAGTATTTAAGCGAAGATAGACTACTCTACTGAAATGAAGCTCAAGTTTAAAACTGGTTGATGGCTACTTAGAGGTTTTAAGATGGGAAGAAGACGCAGAAAAGTTGTGCGTATCCCCAAAAAGCGATTGCCAAAAGTCTTTCTATGTCCCAAATGTGGAAAAGAAACCATTAGAGTAGAGCTGTTGAAGGTTGAAGAACGCGCGGTTGTGAGATGTGGAAGCTGCGGTTTAACGGAGGAAATACCGTTTAAGCCCGCACATAAAGAAATTGATGTTTACTGTGTTTTTACAGACAGGTATTATTCTGGCATAAGAACGCGCAAATGAAGGCGTGCCCATGAGAGGTCAGGTAGAAAAATACCTGCTAGACAGGATTCAAGAGGATGGGGCCATTCACTTTGCTCTCCTTGATCCTGAAGAGTTCTCACCCGAATCAGCTGCCAAGACCGCGCATGAAGTCGAATCTTGCGGAACAGCTGCCGTGATGGTTGGAGGATCCACAATCGCTTCCACCTCGCATTTGGATGCTGTCGTGAAAGCTATCAAGAAAGCCGTGAAGATTCCAGTTATACTGTTTCCTAACAACGTTACCGGGATTAGCAGATATGCGGATGCCATATGGTTCATGTCCCTCCTCAATTCCTCTGATCCCTACTTCATAACTGGGGCTCAGGTTTTAGGTGCACCAATCATTAGAAAATTTGGTTTAGAGACAATTCCCCTCGGCTATGTCACTGTAGGTGAAGGTGGAACCGTCAGTGTTGTTGGGCGTGCCTGTCCAGTTCCCTATGATAAACCAGGATTAGCTGTTGCGCATGCATTAGCCGCCCAATATTTTGGTATGCACTTTTTTTATTTAGAAGGCGGATCTGGGGCAAAACAACCCGTGCCAAACGACATGATTCGAATGGTGAAAAGCACTATTGATATTCCACTTATCGTTGGCGGGGGTATACGAACAGGGGAACAAGCAAAGAACGTAGTAGGCGCTGGAGCAGACGCTGTTGTGACGGGCACGATAACAGAAGAAGAGGGAAACTTAAAGAATAAAATTAGCACTCTTGTAGCATGTGTAAAATCCGGAAACGCAAAATAATATCCCTCCTGAAGGAGTAAACGGCTTGAACACTAAGATGAGCAAAGAATACCAAGAGTACGTTTCGCTTTTAGAAAGCCAACTGGAAGAAGTATACCAGATCGCAAGGAAAGCCAAAGAAAAGGGAATAGACCCAACGCCAATTCCTGAACCTGAGATGGCAAAGGACATGGCAAGCCTTGTCGAAGGCCTAGTCGGGCCGTCTGGTGTCGCTGAAAGCATACAAGAATTAAGCAAAAAGTTGCCCAGAGAAGAACTTGCCTTCAAAATTGCTGAGGAGATAGTCTATGGCAAATTTGGACACCTCGGTGATCGAGAAGCAGCTGAACAGGCAATTAGGACCGCTCTTGCGATCTTTACTGAAGGCATCACAGCGGCGCCCTTACAAGGCGTAGCTCGAGTGGCCATCAAAAAAAATCTGGACAGAACAAAATATCTAGCCATATATTTTGCTCAGCCAATACGTTCCGCAGGTGGGACCGACCAGGCTTTGACGCTGGTGGTCGGAGACTTTGTAAGACGACTGTTGGGACTGGATCGCTACAAGCCTGCACCTGAGGAAATTGGGAGATTCACCGAGGAGATACGTCTTTACGAACGATCTGTAGGACGTTTTCAATACCGGGTTTCTGATGATGAATTGGGGAATGCTCTTCAATCGCTCCCGGTAGAAGTAACTGGAACAGAATCAGACCCCGTGGAGGTTTCGTCTTTTCGTAATCTGCCACGTGTTGAAACTAATCGTGTGCGTGGCGGCGCCCTCCGAGTTGTGAACGATGGAGTTGTTGGGCGATCTTTGAAAGTTTGGGCAATTGTGGAGAAAATGGGAATTGAAGGCTGGGGCTGGCTGAGAAGAATGCGGGATATTGAGGAGAAGAAAACTGTTGGGTTCATGGAGGAGGTGATTGCTGGGCGTCCTGTGTTCTCTTTTCCCTCAAGACATGGCGGCTTCAGACTGCGCTATGGAAGGGCAAGAAACACAGGGTTAGCGGCTGTAGGTGTTCATCCAGCAACCATGATGGTTCTTCAAAACTTTCTAGCCGCTGGCACTCAACTTCGTGTTGAAGGGCCAGGGAAAGCTGGAACGGTTTTTCCAGTTGACGTTATTGAGCCGCCGGTTGTTCGACTGAGAGACGGCTCTGTTGTGAAGGTTACGACTGAGAATTTTAAGCAAGTTAAAGACATGATTGATAAGATCCTTTTTCTCGGCGACATTCTAATCGGATTTGGGGACTTCCTATATAACAATAAGCCGCTTCTTCGTTCTGGCTATACCGAAGAATGGTGGAGCCAAGAGCTTCAGGCAGCTATTAAAGCTTTGTTTAATGGAGATTTGAACGCGGCTGCTACGAAAGATGAAATTGACGTGACTCACCTAGAGATGTTTTTGAGAAATCCTTTTGAGAACAAGCCGACAGCCAAAGAAGCTGTGAAGTTGGCTTCCGCCCTTAATGTGCCGCTTCATCCTGTCTTTACGTACTTTTGGCATAGCATCTCGCCAGAAGATTTTGGAAAGTTGAGGAAATGGATCTTTGAGTGTGAAATTCGCAAGGAGAACGAGGTGATTTCAGAGGTAACTGGTGCATCAGATGCTTCTGTGAAAAAATTGCTGGAAAAGTTATGTGTGCCACATAAGGTTGTTAACGAAAAGATCAAAATCGAAAAAGACGACGCGCTGATTTTTGCGTTTTGCTTGGGATTGGATGTTCCAAAAAAGCGAATATCCCATGCTAAACCCGTCTTAGAGGTCATTAAGGATCTAACTGGGATTGTTGTTCGAGAGAAGGCACCTACCGTTGTTGGTGCGAGAATGGGGCGTCCTGAAAAAGCCAGAAGACGCGAAATGCATCCTCTTGTTCATGCGCTTTTCCCCGTAGGCTTGGCTGGTGGTTCACGACGGAATCTAGTAGAAGCATCTAACAAGGCGGTTGTTGAAGTTGAAATAGCTAAAAGGCGCTGTCCTAGCTGTCGTGATGTAACCTTTAAGGTGAAGTGTCCCAGATGCGATGTGGAGACAATTGTTGAGCGTGTGTGTTTACTGTGTAAACGTGTTGTTAAGGAGCCTGTATGCCCAGTTTGTAAGAGCAGAACGAGAAGCTTTGAAAAGCAAGCAGTGAATTTCAGAGAGCTAATTGAAGAAACATGTGAAAGGTTGAATCTTCCTTTTCCATCGATTGTGAAGGGGGTTAAAGGACTAATAAATGAGTCGAAGGTTCCCGAAATCGTTGAAAAAGGAATTTTAAGAGCTAAACATGATTTGTCGGTTTTCAAAGACGGCACAACACGGTTCGATGCAACTGATGCTCCATTGACCCATTTTAAGGCTGAGGAAATAGGTGTATCTGCGGAAAGGCTTAGGCAGTTAGGCTACCTATTCGATGTCAACGGGAATCCTTTAGCTCAGCTTGACCAGATTTGCGAGTTGAGGATTCAAGATGTTGTTATTCCAATGGCATGTGCAGAATATTTTGTTCGTGTAGCCAGCTTTCTCGACGAACTCTTGGAGAAAGTCTACGGGCTTCCAGCTTACTACAATGTCAAAGGGATTGGCGATCTCATCGGGCAGTTAATTATAGGTTTAGCCCCTCACACTTCTGTGGGTATTCTTGGAAGAATTATCGGCTTCACCAGTTTACACGTTTGTTATGCGCATCCCCTTTGGCACTCAGCGAAACGTAGAGATTGCGATGGCGACGAAGATGCTTTGATGCTTGCGTTAGACACTGTTCTTAATTTTTCTAAAGAATACTTGCCAGCTCAGATAGGGGGGATTATGGATGCGCCCCTGTTCATTATTCCAGTGGTTAACCCTGTTGAGGTTCAGCGGCAAGCACATGAAGTGGATGTTGCAGGTGCTTATCCGTTGGTTTTTTATGAGAAGAGTTTGCAGAATGTGTCTCCGCATGAAGTTAGAGCGATTATAGATATTGTTGAGCATAGGCTGGGCAGTGAAGCGCAGTTTCAGGGTTTCAGCTACACGGTTCCGGTTTCTAACATTAACATGGGAAATCGGGAGAGTGCATATAAGAAGCTGGGACGGATGACTGACAAGTTGAGCAGTCAACTTCAGCTCGCAGAGAAAATTGAGGCTGTGGATGCCAAAAGGGTAGCTCTGATAGTTTTGACAACTCATTTTATGCGTGATATTTCTGGTAATCTGCGGGCGTTCTCCACTCAGGGCTTTCGCTGTAAGGCTTGCAACAGGAAGTTCAGGAGATTACCGCTGAAGGGTGTATGTCTAGAGTGTGGGGGACCCTTGACCTTAACGGTCTATCGCGGCGGGATTCAGAAATATTTGGAGGCTGCTAACCAGTTGATACGCAGGTATGAACTGCCAAACTATTATGCTCAGCGCCTAACGCTGGTGCAGGAGGAGATTAACTCTCTTTTTGAAGGCAAAAAACCTAAACAGATAAGCCTCAAAGACTTTATTGCCTGAAACCAAGAATAGTTTGAGGAGTCCCAGTGAAGGAAAGATACCACCCGAAAGCCTTCTTAACTGAGAAGAGAAATGTCCGATTAGGATTGCTTGCTCGTTCACGGATTGCACGTTTTCTGGAAAAGCAGTCGTCTAACGCCAAAACCATTGCAAAAGGAAACGGAATGAGCTATGGGGCAGTGCTTCATCACCTGCACCTTTTTGAAGCCGAGAAGGTTGTTGCCCGCAAAGGGAAAAGGCCTTTTCAATGGGAATTGACTGGCGCTGGACAACAAACCCTTGTCCAAGGTTAATTAGAAAAATGCTGAATGTTCTATAAGTTTGTTTAAGTACCGCGGGCGCGGACGAGTAAGAGTATTATTGTTCATCCTGGCAGCCTTCGGGGTTTTGATGTTGACGAGTTGTTGATGCTTAGCGGCAGGATTGTTGAGCGTGTAAGGATGGTTTTGGAGAACAGGTTTGGTATGGTGCTTAGTGATGTTGGCGTGCCGTTGCATCAGCCTATAACGCGTTTTTACAGTGAAGAGGCTAGGGAGCTTGTTAAGCTGGGCACAACGATTGTCCAGGACGTCGGCAGCATCGATGAGAGCCCGCCGGAGAAAGTTGCGCATGAAGAATATCATGGTAAGGATCTGGCTAAAGCACGGCTGCTTATGCATTTGAATGTACGCCGCCTTGAACAACGTCTAGGCAGCGTGGAAGAGAAAGTCGACAAGCTGAGCAGCGACGTACACGAGTTGGTCTCTGTTCTGAAAGAAGCCTTGAATGGTCGTAGTAAAGCTGGCGTGCCTGAGCATGTTCAGAAGCGAAATCCTTTAGGAGTATGTTAAGATGGCAGTTTGCTGGCACAAAAACTTCAGAGACAATGTTGAAAAAATCTCTGCCATTTTTCCTTCTTTTCGGAGAAAAGACTCAAATCTGCTCCTAAATTTACATCTCTTAATTGAAACCATTTACCATAGATTAGCAGCTCCTCTTGTGTGTATGTTAGAATGTACTCTGTTGCATGGAGTTGACATCTTTCAATGACTATCGGCGCTGACACCAAAGAAAAGCGCAAGATCTGTTCGATGAAGGCGGATCGACTTGGATCATAAGGCGCCTTTTCTCTTTCCTGGTCAATCCACTTCAGTACGTCCTTGCTTAACGACACAGAGATTTTCTCTTTATTCAATCTCTTTCGCTAAAACGGTTGTTTTTTAGCCTTGGGGGTTGCTTGAATCAATACTATTCAATTCTGCTGTCAATGTCTCAATTTTGAGACGGAACGCAAAGACATTCCTTGACACACATCACCCCACACAGGCGCACTTATTGTCGTCGCCATCCCCACTGCAGACGACGACAACTGCATTCTCTGAGGCTCTCGGTCTTGGTTTAGAACTAGTAGTCCCATAGTGCTTAAAGACTACTACTTCTGGGATTCAGCTGAAAAGGCTTAGAGTGCTTGTGGTTGGTCAAAACTTAGGGAGAAAACAACAACAACTGCTGAAATTGCGCTTCAAGCTGAGTTTACGTGTTGCTTGGCGAAGGCTTTCTAGCAAGGATTCTAGAAAACATGACTTGGTGCCAGAGTGCACTAACATAAAACGCCGCAAGTAATATTGGATGACAGACGAGTTCTGTGCTATCCTCTATCGAAGACACAGCTAAATTGTGCGTGTTATTGTTAATGTTGACCCAGCCGCAGTGCTGTAAAACTTTGGGTGCATTGGCACGGCTTGCTCTGGCATTTTGGACATTTTTGATTGTATTTCGCCATAGCCACCTCTTCTAGGTTTATGCCGACCACGTTTGCTAGCGATGCCAGCCATGCGAGAACGTCGGCAAACTCGTCTTCTAAAGCTTTCTTGTCTCTTCCTTTAATGGCTTCATCTAATTCTTCAACTTCCTCTACAAGCCACAAGTAAGTTCCTTCTGCTCCTCGCTTCGAGTCATGGTGGAAATAGATCTGGCGCATCATATCTTGGAATTCATAGACATGCATGATGGTGAGCCTTCCTAACTATCTACTGTCGGTTTTGGATTTTAAACTTGAGGAGGCTTGTTTGCCCTTTAGCAATTATATGTAATACCTTTGTGTCTTCGCTTTCCAAACATGCTGATATAAAACGGCGATGACAGTACTTCGGATTTGGCTCCAAACACATAATACATGTTTTCTTCTGCTCCGCAATCTCGGAAAGCCTCTGCATTCCGTCTTTAAACAGCATGGTTTTCATATACGCCTTGTAGCCGCCGTGACGATATCCACCCAACTCTTCACCCAGCCAAACATATTCAATTCCCTGCTCTGGCAGCCATCGTTCCATTGCTTCTTTCTTAAAATGCTCAACTTTCGACCTTGGAAAGCTACGGACATCAGCTAAGACTTCAATTTCATGTTCCTTCAACATTTCTAAGAATGCTTTTTGAGACCTGTTGCTGTGTCCTATGGTCCAAATTGTGGTTTCAGCGGAGTTTGATGTACTGATAGGCTTCGGTGGCGTTTTCAAAGCAATAATGCACCTTCTGGTAATCCTTTCGGAACTCTCTAACGTCGTTCTTCACTTTTTCTGCATCTTCTTTGCCAATTATCACTCTTTTAATGAACTCTGCGATTTCCTCCATCTCACTTTCTCTCATTCCAAGTCTCGTAATCTCTGACGTTCCAAGTCTTATTCCACCAGGATGCATGAAGTGGCGGCCTTCCTTTATGTCCCACGGTAGAAGGTTTCGATTAATGATCATGTTCGCCTTTTCCAGTTGTTCTTCAATTGTGCCTCCGTCGCCATACTTGGTTATGTCTATAATCAGCACATGGGACTCCGTGAAGCCCTTGTGCTCTGCCAAAACATTAAAGCCGCGTTCATAGAGCGCTTGACCCAAAGCTTTGGAATTCCTAACGATCTGCTGAGTGTACTCTTTTCCAAACGCTAACATTTCCGAGCATGCTATAGTAACTCCTGCCAATGCATGTAAGTGATGATTACTAACCATGCCAGGGAAGGTTGCCCGCTTAATCTTGTCCGCATATTTTTCCCATGAAAGCACGCCTCCATGCTGTGGACCAAACAACGTCTTATGAGTGCTTAAAGTGACAGCGTCAGCACCTTCTCTTAAAGGATCTTGGAAACAGCCTCCTCCAATCAAGCCAGCCACGTGGGCTGCATCATAAGCTACGGTTGCGCCAACCTCATGGAACGTTTCTGCCAACTCCTTCACTGGGTGAGGAAATGGAAACACGCTGGCGCCAAACGTGACAAGTTTTGGCGATTTCCCCTCTTTCACCAACTTTGAAATTCTCCGCTTTGTTCTATCTACATCGATGTTTAACTCCTTATAGTCAAGCGGAAGATATTCCACAACCAAGCCGTGCACTGCGCCAGCTGTGCCTCCCAGCTTTTTCTTACCCATAGTGATGTGTCCGCCACAGGGAATAGATAAGGCCATCATAACATCACCAGGCTCGGTGAACGCAGTATAGACAACCAAGTTTGCAACCACACCTGAAATTGGACGAACATCCACAAATTCTGCTCTGAACAACTGCTTTACAAGGTTTATGCAAACGAGTTCAACTTGGTCAATGTAGAGACATCCAGCGTAGACGCGTTCACCAGGCCAGCCTTCTGCATAACGGTTTCCAAAATCTGTTGCAAGTGCCTCTCGCACAGCAGGACTTGGCACGTTCTCGCTTGCAATCAGCGGAATCGTTTCTCGAAACCAATTGTGATGTTGCTGAAGCAAATCTAAAGCTTTAACATAATATTCGCGTGGTGAGGTCATGTAGACACCTTCACGTGTGTATTCATTACGGCTTAGCAAGATAAAAGTTTGGAATAACGTAAGTTTAATTAAAGGAAACTTCGCTTATCATTCTTGCAACATTGAGGTGCGCGTCTTGAGTCGAAGATCCAAAAAACGTGAATCAGCACCTATGCCTTCTGCAAGCGCTGGTTTGCTTCGATTTTTTGAAGAAGAAACAAAGGGCATCAAGGTAAGACCGGAACTCGTTGTAGCTTTGGCAGCGGCTCTAACAATAGCGGTTATTCTTGCAAGAGCCTTCTTAGGGCCTATATGACACTGTGTAAGAATATTCTAGAATATTCTTATATTCCTCTTTTTCCCAAAGATGCTAATGGTGCGGGACACGTAACAGCGCCAAAGACCTTCCTCTCACTCTATTCACCTGAGCGCACCCGCACCTCTAAAAAGTTTTGCAGACGAGCCAAGCTACTTGCTCTTATGTAGGACCTCAATGCGTTGAACCGAGTTAAGATTGATGAATACCTCACTTCGGTCTTCTTTTCCAACAACCCGTGGTATCGGCTGGGCTATCGTTGCACGCAGGATTATTGCATCTGCGTCGGAGAGCCATATTCCCGGCGGGTCATGAGTAACAGCTATTAGTTTGCCTTCGAAACCATAAGAAGGGTCTAAAATTGCCACAACTCTGCGTCCCACATTCTTTTCGAGCATGTGAAATACGGTCGGTGGAACACTTTCCGACATGAATACCAGCAGAATCTTACAGTGTTTTCAAGCTTAAAACCTTATCTCATCAGTAGCATAACAACTTTTTCATGCTGATATATGATGGTCGCTAAGTTTCACACTAATAGCAGGTTACTGTCACAAACCCTTTTTTGAGCTTTTTCAATGAAACAATCGGGGTTTGAACAAGTGGTTCTTCCAAAATTGATGTAAATTTTGCATTCTTAAGAGTTCACAGCGTTGCTAAAACATTGCTGAGGCTGTGGTTCAGAATGTATTGAACGGTTTGTAGGGAAAAAGGCGAACGTTGAGTAACTTTTTTAGTTTCCTTTAAGTTACGAGTAAAGCCTAAGAGGCATTAATTTGGATTCCACAGATGCATTAAATGACTACATTAACAAGGCAGTAAAACGCTACTCCTCTCTATTCACCCTTCCATCTTACAGAACCCTAACAATCTGGCTTTTCACAACATGCCTTTTTATAGGTGTCTTTGTTGCTTTGCCGATTCTTCCCTCTTTATATGGACTTCAGCTAGGCTTGGTCGTTGGAGCTATTCTTTTCATTTTGACAATGTTGGCTGATTTTGCAATAAATCTTAGTAGCCTTAAAAGCGACGCCATTCTTAATTTGAGACGTTTTTCCGCTCTTTCCCTATATTCCAACCTTTTTTGGATCGTGTTCATTCTTCTCGGAGGCTTCAGTTACATTTTCCTTAACAATTTTGCTCTTTGGTTAAGACTTTTCCTTTTAGGCTTATGTGCCATCCTCATTCTCCGTTTGCTGGTATTTTCGGCAATTTCTTTTGCCAGTAATGGACGGATTATCTTCTACTCTATTCTGCAACCTGGATTATATGCTTTACCAGTGGTCGTCATGGGTGGAATAAGAGGCCATTTCTTTGATTCTTCAACTTTGCTCTTCTTTGCATCATCGCTAACTGTAAGCGTTATAGCAGCTTTCTGCTTCACGTTTTTCCTTAACCGTATGGGCACAAGAATTCTCGGCGTAAAGTCGCTTTCTGTTCTTAAAGTCTTCATGGCGAATTGGGCAGAAGACCTGAATGAACCTTTGGAAAGTCTTCTGGAAAGACTCAGCGTCGAGCGAAGCATAAAGGTTTCCGTAATCATGTTTCGTGCAGACGAAAAGGCGAAAGCAACTATAGTTGTTCCAGCTTTTCATCCTGGCCCCTTTAAAAATGTGGGCAGTAGCGCCTTACCCTATTTGCTTCAGAAGGAGCTGGAAAACAAGTTGAACTGTATAGTTTCCGTGCCTCATGGGCTATCTGGGCATGATATGGACATCGCTTCGCAAGCTCAAAACCAAAAGATTATCCGAAATATTTCCCAAATGGTCGATGTCTCAGATTTTGACTCCACAACTACCCCTCTTATGCGGGTTCAGAGAAATGGCGCCCATGCGAGTTGCCAGATTTTTGGGGAATGCCCTCTTTTCACATTGACTTTGGCTCCTCAAACAATGGAAGACCTTCCTCGAGATTTGGAGTCTTTCATCACGGAAGAGGCTAGAAAGCGAGGTCTATCAATGGCAGTAACTATTGACGCCCACAATAGCCTCGAAGGACCTTTCCATGTTGAAAGGGCGATTTCTCCTCTTAAAGAGGCTGCAGTTACAAGCCTGGAAACTGCTTTGGAAAGCGAGAAAAGCTCCTTGCAAGTGGGAGCAGCGAAAATCGTTCCCACCGACTTCAGCCTGAAAGACGGTATGGGTCTTGGTGGAATCTGCGCTATCGTGGTGAAAGTGAAAGATCAATTGATAACATACATCACTGTTGACGGAAATAACATGGTCTCTGGTCTTCGAGAAAGAATTCTTCAAAGACTAAATGAACTAGGCTTTGATGATGGCGAAGTCTTAACCACAGATACTCACGCAGTAAACGGCATTGTGCTGACTCCAAGAGGTTATCATCCGCTTGGAGAAGCAATAGATCAGGAAAAACTCATCAAATACATTGAGCAAGCTGTAACAAATGCAAGAAGTAACTTAGAACCCGCCGAAACCGCTTGGTTTACGAAGGTAACACCGAATGTTAGAGTTATTGGCGAAAAACATGTAGGGCGGCTCTGCATTCTAGCCGAAAAGGCCTTCTTACGTGCAAAAACACTAGCCGCAGTCATATTTCCCTTAGTCGGCTTAATTTGGAGTATACTGCTCGTCGTTTTCTAGTCTAAAAAGGAGAATCAGGGCATTTCACTCTTCTTGAGCAGTCTTTGCCAGCGCTTGTCTACTATTCCTTGAATCTTGCTGATTAGGCGCTCAAACTTAGGTGTAAACAGATGTCTATAGCGCCCTTGTGTTTTCAAGTAGTCTTCTACTGGTTTCTTCCGCTCCGGTTTCAGAGCTATAACCTTGCTTTGCGCCGATAGGTTGTATTCGCCGTCTATGGCTTCCCACAATGGGAATACGCATGTTTCAACGGCTAAGCGTGAGATTTCGATGCTCTTGCTTGGGTCGTAGCGCCACCCTCTTGGACAAGGAGCTATTACATGTAAGAAGGCTGGGCCCTTCGTTTCTAAGCCTTTTCTCACCTTTCTTACTAGGTCTATCCAGTGGGCTGGAGCTGCGGTTGCCACGTATGGCATTTCGTGTGCAACCATTATATCTGCGATTGGCTTTTTAAGCTGGGGTTTTCCAGGGATTTTTCTACCGGCAGGAGAAGTTGTTGTCCACGCTCCAAATGGTGTTCCTCCACTTCTTTGTATTCCTGTGTTCATGTAAGCTTCGTTGTCATATAAGACATAAAGAAAGTCGTGTCCTCGTTCAACGGCTCCAGACAAGGCTTGTATGCCTATGTCGAAGGTTCCCCCGTCTCCTCCAAATGCGATAACGTCCACATGTTCATATTTAAACCTGCCCTTTCTTCTCAGTATCTTTGTGGCTGCTTCAATTCCAGAAGCGTTTGCAGCCACGTTTTCGAAGGCCGTATGTATCCACGGTATCTTCCATGCTGTAAAGGGATAGATAGTCGAGGTTACTTCCATGCATCCGGTTGAATGCGTTGCTATTGTTGGTCCTCTAACAGCCTTTAATATAAGTCTATGAACTGTCGCTGGAGCACATCCTGCGCATGCTCTATGTCCGGACATGAAAAGTTCCGGTTTCTCTGCAATTTCCTTTGCAGTAAATTTCCATTCTGATGCCATTTCTTTTGCCTCTTTTACTCTCTTAACCCTATAAACTGGACTGGCTGTTCGGTTTGACCTGTTTCCAGAATCTTTGCTTGATCCTCGTAGATTTTTTGAACTAGGCGTTGTGACATGTCTCTTCCGCCTAAGCCGTAGATGTAGTTTACTATGTGCGGATGTATATTTGAGTCATAAAGAACATGTCTAATTTCGTGAAAAACAGGACCTCCATGACCCCCGAAGCTGCAACTTCTATCCATTACAGCCACGGTTTTCACATTTTGCAAGGCTTCTATTATGTGTTGGACTGGTAAAGGTCTGAAGACTCGTATTCTCAATAGTCCAGCCTTCACTCCTTTTGCGCGTAGCTGGTCTACAACTGTTTTGACGGTTCCCGCTGTTGAGCCTATGCATACAGTTGCCAATTCTGCATCTTCCAGCCTATATGATTCAACTAGGCCGTTTCCATATTGGCGTCCGCTGATTTCCGCATATTCTTCATTAATCTTCTTAATTATCTCAGATGCCCTTTGCATGGCTTCTTCTTGTTGTCTCTTATGCTCGAAGTAGTAGTCGTAGAGGTCTAGTGGGCCTATTGTTATTGGGTTTTCAGGGTCAAGCTTGAAAGGCACCAATTTTCCTTCATGGTTTCTTACGTGTGGGAACCGCCTTTGACCAACGAAATTTCGAACAACATCATCTGTTAGAACACTCACATTTTCCAAGGTATGACTTAAGAAGAATCCGTCGAGACCTACCAATGTGGGTAATAAGACTTCCGGGTGCTCTGCTATTCTGAAGGCCTGTATAATCGAGTCGTATACTTCCTGACTGTTCTCTGCGTAGATTTGTATCCATCCAGAGTCTCTCTCAGCCATGCTATCCGAGTGGTCACCATGTATGTTAATCGGAGCAGACAAGGCTCGATTCACAACCGCCATCACAACTGGAGCCCTACAACCAGAAGTCACGTAGAGAATTTCATGCATTA
>Ga0209636_10000970_pt1 | contig 28571 bp, 18 predicted proteins | sample DeeMarSWOR152_54_FD_187464 | JGI IMG/M metagenome (GOLD analysis project Ga0209636, IMG submission 187464) | Marine sediment microbial communities from White Oak River estuary, North Carolina - WOR-1-52-54 (SPAdes) (version 2) | ecosystem: Environmental > Aquatic > Marine > Intertidal zone >...
GCTCGTCTAGGGGTTCGGGCATAAGACCTTGCCGATATTTTGAAGAAAGTAGCTGCAAATCAAAGAAAGGGTATTTTGGTTTCTGTGACGATTTGAATAATGTGTTGTATTCTTCTGGCGGGCAAGCTTCCGAGTGTACCTGAGGCAATTTATCCTTGCTTATTCCTACGACCAGTAGTTTCACAGGTGCAAGTTGCTTGATCAGGTGGTCCACTATACCAGGCACCCGATGCCGGATGAATGGCAAGAATTTCTGCATATCCCCACCAATATAGGCAAAAAGCCACCAGGCGAAGCTGTCACTATCCTCAAAACCAAGCCAACCCATAACCCGATGAGAATGGTCATAAATTGCCCAGTACCGTGGCACTTGTCCACCATAAAGGCGGGCAATGTCTTGCTCACTCATATGGGCTAGCGGAGCTACAGGCATCGGCCAGGCAAACCATCCTCCATGGGGTGCCGGGACTCTTTCATTTGCCCACTTTGTAAGTTCATCCTGTGTGAAATGTCTGGGATCACCAAACAAGGCCCATCCCGTTTCTATCGTCTGCCAGAATTCATCCCACGAATATAGCGCTTCTAGAAATAACGTTTTTCTCATAATAGAAAGGTATACTGCTTGTTTTTAATGATAACTTCTTCATGATACTATATCAACGACGCTTTGATTGTGGAAGAGTTGCATGGGTGACCCACCTAGCTACAGGATTGTGTCTATTGAGTTTCAGTTTCCAAAGTAGCTCATCATGGCAGCGAGACCTCCACCTCCCCGCAGTTTCTGGCTGCGGTTGCCCCTGAACTGGCGGTGATTTCGGCAGGTGCAGATAACCCCTTTGGGCATCCCAGCCCTGAAGTGGTGGAGAGACTAATTGACAGGCTGGGCGAGGACAATGTTTATCGCACAGATGAGGACGGCACCATCGAATTTATTACCGATGGGGAGAGGCTGTGGGTGAGGAATTAGGAAAAGCTCGCCGAAGCAACTGCAACACAGTGTAGTATTGGAAACCCGAGTGTTAGGTTCTTGGCGTAATACAAGCGACTCGCTTCATTGGCAAGGCCTTATTGACAGGCATCTGTTCCAATATCGTATTCTACTTGGTCCAATTCGATGTCGCGCCTGCTGCGCGATAGCCACTTTAGTATCTCAAAAGCGGCACCGAAGCTCAGAACGCCGGGGGTAGAGTCTATGCTGCTCCCTGCCAGGACAGCCTCAAGAAAGGACTCCACAGGCTTTAATTCCAAGTCCTCATCCTTACCATCCACATTATAGGTTTGAAAGTCGATCTCGATATTTCTCCCATGTGTACCATGGATGACCATCCGCTTTTCCGGTTCTTTGCCAATCCCCTTGCCGACTCTGCCGGTGACCTTTTTATCGCCAAGAAGAAATTCGATACGAGCACATGTCTCACGAGGAAAAAACCAGTCTTTATATTTAGCACGTTTTCCATCTACAAACTGTGCTTTTTGTAAGATACCTTCAGTAGGAGCTAATTTTTTCTCGACAACTGCTGCTGACACAGCCAGGACGTGAGTGAATAAGTCAAGAATCATACCTTCTCTTAGCGTCTGAACCCGATGTTGTTGAATTTCATCGCTCTCTAAAATGTTAATCGCCAAGCTCTCTGGTCCACCGATTTTGCCTAGATATGAACGCACGCGATGCAGAAAGGGGTGGAGTGCGGCAAGGTAGTGATCAAAACCGTAGACAACATCCTTGTTCGGAATCTTCGCCTGCAACTGCTTTGCTCTGTCTATGGAAGCATCCAAGGGCTTCTCAATGAAGACCTTACCATTGGTGCTCAGCCGATTGAGCCAAAATTCAGCGACCTTACAATGACACCAGTCAGGAGTTACTATAAAGACATAGTCAACATTCCGGGGTATCTCACGTGATTCCTTACTTTTTGTCATATCCAAGTAACATGCTTTGCCCTTAGTTTTGGCAGTTTGCCATAGGCTATGGCTACGAGGGAAATTTAGCTTTATCTTTGATTGAACATCTGTCGCCCACAGTGTAATATCTCCTATCACTGCCTTCTCAATGAGGAATGGCAGGTAGCGCTCTTGAGCCCAATCACTATTACAACCTGCAAGGATTACCTTTTTGGGTTTGTCTATTCTTGCTAGCGAAAACCACCATCTAACAAGCAAGTAAAATGCAGCTGCGCAAGCTATACCAGCTAACACTAGAAGCCATACAGAGTAATTATGCCTAAAATGACCTATAGAGGAGAAGATTACCAAACCTATAAGGATAAAAAGGTAAAAAAGGGCAAACCAGTATCTTGTTCTGAAAATTTCATCTGCTTTTCGCAAGCGAGGTGGCATAACGTGCAGTGGCGGTATCTCCATCGTTGGGTCCAGCGGCACCTCAACATTGCAACTGAGCCAGATAATACTAGCTAGTTTATTAACTCTTATTCGATGACATTCAAAGGCATAAATCCATCTGGTCGTAAGAAATAAACCTACAAATGTAAACACCACGAGGAAAGAGAGAAGAAAATAGAAAGGCAACGAAATTTCTAATCCTCTCCCTGCTATAAAAGCCGCAACAACACCTACTACCACAACATAGGCATTCATGAACCATGCCCGTTCACTCTCCAGATGCCGACAATGAAGCCAGTGCTGCTCCAGTAACACTCGCAGATTATCAACTTTTTGCTCGGACTGTGCCACTTTGAACCTCAGTTTATAGATTTAGAACCCTGGCAGAAATCTCTAATACAATAATGTAAGGGATGCCATACACATCCACAAGCAAAGTCTCTCTCAATAGCTATCTTTTTTCTTTCATTGAATACGCGCTGAGCAAGAATAGCTCCGACAACGTGATATCCAAGGCTTGCGCTACTGCATTAATGTTCCTTAACGACGGATTGCGTTTCCCCTTCAATCCCACCAAGATAAGTCCGGTGAATACCCGATCTGAATGCCAGTTCCTCTTGAGATAAGCCACGCGCCAATCGTAGCTCTCTCACCCTTTCCCCAAACTGTTTCTCTATTGTGTCCACTCGCCACCTTGCCCAGATAAAGTATTTTACTACATATGCTATTACTGTGCACACTATGAGTCTACAGACTATAAGTAACATCAGCCGACGATAGGGGTGTGTCCCTCACATTAGCGCTGATTTCCTATAAAAAATGCGCAAATGGATCTATTGACTGAGCCTGCAAGGAGCAAGATTGAAAAAAAGGTGGGTGCAGTTTACAATAAGCCCAAATACAAGTTCAAGCGGGTTGAAAGGGAGATACCAGTACAGTGGATACTAGAGCGAAGAAACCTCAAAAGATCGACAAGCCCTGGGGATTCGAGTTGATATTTGCGCATACTGACAAATACGCAGGCAAAGTAATCTTCGTTAGAAAGGGCCATAGACTCAGTTTACAATATCACCAGAATAAAGACGAGAGCATTTACGTTTATGAGGGCAAAATGCTCATCCAACTCGAGGGGGCAGATGGTCAGACGGTATCCAACACACTTGAAAAGGGCGATTGTATTAGAATTCGGCCACTTACGCGTCACCGAATAGAGGCTATTAACGATACATTCTTTTTTGAAGTATCTACACCCGAGCTTGATGATGTACAGAGACTGGAAGATGACTACGGGCGGGCACAACAGGGGAAGAACTGATTACCCGGGTGAGCTTCGGGCCAAATACAATTGTCAATTTGAACTTCATAAATCAAGAGCCCTTCCCGGGAGGTCTTTGCGCGAATTCTGTGTGTTTACGTCTTGAATGCAGAAGTGGTTGGTCAGAGGTGATGGCATATTGAAACGGGATGCCTAATAGCAATTGGGAAAAGATGGACAGGACTTGAAAATGGGCCGCCGAATTGCCTTTAGATAAAGTTAAAATATCGTAGTCCCTCAATTATGCCGGCGGCATAGGATGCCGTAGCATGATAGGCATTGTTGCCAGTAAAGCTCTTCAGTTCGGGATGAGCATTACCCACGATTATGCCCTTAAAGCCTGCCTCGAAAACGTCGAGGTCATTGCCGCTATCACCACAGACCACCACCTGCTCCCGGTTCAGGCTGAATTGCCTGGCAAGGTATTCAACGGCTTTGGCCTTACCCGAGCTATGGGGTAAGAAATCCAGGAACCGACCGGCGCTGTAAACCATGCGCACTTTGATCTTTTCCTGATGGATTCGGCGCTTGATTTCCGCCAGCACCCCCAACTGCTCCACCCCCAGATAGTAGCTTAACTTGAATGGCGTCTGCCATTCCTCATCCTGCAAAACTAATTCCTCAATATCGGCTAGTAGCTCACGTATCTTTTGTCTATCCCAATCTCGGGAGATAATCTCAGTCCAGTTAGTATCCCGGATAAAATCTCCTTGCTCATAGAAATAGATCTCGGTGCCGACCATGAGGATAGCTGCTTCCGGGGGGCGGATCGCGTTTTGGCTGATAAAAGTGCAGATTGAGGGCAAGTGCCTGCCCGTGCTGAAAACGAGGGCAATGTCCTTACCTTTCAGCAGCCTCAAAAGCTCATACATGGAAGCGTCATCACCAATAAAGGTACCGTCAAGATCGGTGCAAAGCATCCTTTGGTAGGCTTGGGCGGTGTTCTTCATCTTGCCGAGATTGTCTTCAGCGTAGTAGCGGCAATGATTTCCCAAGTGAAGGCGGAGTGTACCTTTTCATATCCCCGGCGGGCAATCGCCTCATACAGGTTGCGATCCTCAAGCAAGCTGAGAATAGCCTTGGCCAATGCCTGGGTATCCCTAGGGTCAACAATCAGAGCATCCTGTCCATCAGCCAGGAAGTCCTTGAGCCCACCGCGACTGGTGATAACGGCCGGAGTACCGCAGGCCATACTCTCGATTGCCACTAAGCCAAAAGGTTCATAGGTGGATGGCATGATCAGTGCATCGGCGGCATTGTAGAAAGCCTCCAGCTCCTCAATGTATCCGAGGAACCTCGTTCGGTCACCCACCTCGAGCTTTGCTGCCAGTTGGGTAAGCTCCTGCCTTCTAGCGACATCAATTGGCTCCTCAGAACCAATACGCAAGACTAGATAGAGTTCCGGTATCTGCTCAGCGACAAACTTGAATGCCTGGATCATGAGGTCGTAGCCCTTGTAGGAAGTGATTCTGCCCACACTTGTGATAAACCTTCTTGGCAGATTGTACCTTTTGACTAGTTTGCTGACCTCTCTCCGGGGTATCTTACAGAACTTTTTTGGGGAAAAGCCGGGTGGGATAACGGCGACTTTTTCCGGGGTAGTGGCGTAGTCCTTCACTATAATCCTCTGCTGCTCCGGCGTGGTGGCAATGACACGGTTAGCGTTTTGCATAATGGTTTTTTCCGTCTCAATGCGCCGTTTGAAGTTATGCTTCTTTTCCAGTTCCAGTTCATCTATCCGGACTCCTCCCTCAGCGGCGGCTCGCTTCTTTTGCTCCCTTTTCCATACTCCTAGAGAATGGGGAGTAAATATATGAGGGGTGCGAAAGGTGCGGGCAAACTCAAGCCCAACAAAGCCAGCATCCCAATAGTGAGAGTCAATGAACTCATACTTCAGGTCGTTTTCCCGGCAGTATTTGGTGAAACCCTGGATTAGCTCTGGTAGAGAATCGACAATGTATTCCTTGGGAATAAAATCTCTGCCACCGCATGGTATCCGGATAATTCGAACATCCTCATTAACCGGTTCCATGTGGTCAAGGTTCCCAAATTGTCGAGTCAGGATGTCCACCCGGTAGTCCAGTTTGGCCAGGGCTTTGGATAACTCAATAACAAAAGTAATTTGCCCTCCGGTATCGGGGCGACCGAAAGAGGGCCTGGACTCAAAATAGCCATGGGTTGAAATCATTAGTATTCTTCTTTTGGAGGAATAGTCACTTTCCTGAGTTTTACGGGGGCGTGTGGCAGGATTTGTAAATATGATATCTTGGTTAGGAGGTTTCCTACGGATAGATGGATGTTCTTTTACTAAGTTCCTCACTATGAGAATTGTATCCTATGACATAACATTGGTCAATTTAAGCCAACCCTCAAGTCATCCTTTCCCTTCCTTCTATTTACAAAGGCAGCACCCATCCCTGTAATCCAAAAACTTACACCGAGGATTTCGTATAGCGTGTTAATACCTCCTCCAGCACCTCTGCCCATCTGTCCCCCAGGAGCCTGGTGTCTAACTTGATTTGCGTGGCGCCTATTTTAACTGCGGCATCGTAGCCTTTGCTTAGAGATTGTTTCGCTACGCTCGCAATGACAGCTTCCTGGGCTTTTATGACAATTTGCCTTCCCTGTGTGGAAACAGAGCTTACCCCGGCCCGCGCAGCCAGAACCTTGATTTTCACAATGTAAAGAAGATTTTCCACAGGCTCAGGCAAAGGACCGAATCTATCTTTGAATTCCCGTGCCATGTCCTCCACTTCCTCAATATGCTCCACCCCGGCCAGTCTGTGGTAAAGGCTTAATCGAGTATTTAGATTGGAAACATACTCTTCCGGTATGTGGGCGTCTAAGGGCAGGACTATGCTGGGCAATTCCTTCGCTTCCCCAACAAGGACACTCTTCCTCGCTTCGCCGGCTTGCTTTGCTTTTAACTCCTCCACTGCCTCAGCAAGCAACTGGCAATAGAGGTCAAAGCCCAGGGCAGCGATATGCCCGCTTTGCCTGACGCCTAAAAGATTGCCCGCTCCCCGAATTTCCAGGTCCTTCATGGCGATGCCGAATCCCGAACCCAGCTCGGTAGCCTCGAAGATAGTCCTGAGCCTCTTATAAGCCTGGGGGGTCAGCTGTTTCCCCTCGTCAAAGAAGAAATAAGCATAAGCCTGGTTGATACCGCGACCTACCCTGCCCCTCAACTGATAAAGCTGAGCCAGGCCGAACCTGTCAGCTCGGTCGATAATCAGCGTATTAACATTAGGCATATCCAGACCCAACTGGATAATAGTGGTGGTCACCAGGATATCGTACTTCCCAGCGATAAAATCCGTCATCACCTTTTCCAATTGCTCTTCAGGCATTCGCCCGTGAGCTATAGCTATTCGAGCTTCGGGCACTAAGTCCTGCAATTTGCTGGCAGCCCAGGCAATGCTCTGAACGCGGTTATGGACAAAGAAGACCTGACCATTCCTCTCCAGTTCGCGCAATATCACCTGCCTGACCAGAGTGGCATCGTAAACACCGACATAGGTCTGGACGGACAGGCGTTCTTCAGGAGGCGTTTCCACGATGCTCATATCCCTGATCCCGGTTAAAGACATGTGCAGGGTGCGGGGGATAGGAGTAGCACTAAGAGCCAGGGTGTCCACTTCTCTCCTTATCTGCTTGAGTTTTTCCTTCTGCACCACGCCGAACTGTTGTTCCTCGTCGATTATCGCCACTCCCAAGTCTTTGAATGCGACGTCTTTTTGCAACAGGCGATGAGTGCCAATGCATATATCCACAGTGCCATTGGCCAAGCCTTCCAGAATTTCCCTTTCTTTTTCCGGGGGACAAAAGCGGCTCAGCATTTCCACTCTTAAGGGAAAAGTCTGCAACCTCTCAGTAAAGGTAATGAAATGCTGCTGAGCCAGCACGGTGGTCGGGACCAGAATAGCTACTTGCTTATTATCCATAACCGCCTTAAAGGCAGCCCGCAAGGCTATCTCGGTTTTGCCGTAGCCCACGTCTCCACAGATGAGCCGGTCCATGGGCTTGGCTTTCTCCATGTCCTCTTTAACCGTCATGATTGCTTCAATCTGGTCTGGTGTTTCCATATAAGGAAACGATGCCTCCAGCTCCTGCTGCCATAGTGAATCTTCAGAGAAAGCGAAGCCCGGAGCTACTTCCCGGGCAGCATAAAGGTCAAGCAGCTCCTGAGCAATTTCCGCCACCGATTCTTTAACCCTTTTCTTGGTCCTTTGCCATTCCGGGGTTCTCAAACGGCTCAAGTGTGGTGCCTGGTCGCCGGCACCGATATAGCGGCTGATGCGGTCTATCCGTTCAGTAGGCACATAAAGCTTGTCACCAGCGGCATACTCCAAAACAAGGTATTCTCTCTCCATACCATCGGAGGACATCCTGGCCAGCCCGTGGAACCTGGCGATGCCATGGTCGACATGGACGACATAATCGCCAGGAGATAACTGGGGGAGAAACCACTGGTGAGGTATCGGCCTCTTCTTGCCTGCTCGCGGCTGCTTCACAAAGCCGAAGAGCTCGACATCAGTAATAAGGGTCAGCCTGTCATCCAGTAGCCAGCCTCCATCCAGTGAGCCCTGGAGCACGGTGATGGAACCGGGCGGAGGTATCTGCTCTATCTGTGATGCCGGCGAAGTATGAATGTCCTCTTTCTGGAGAAGTTCAGCCAATCGATTTGCCTGATGGCTGACCACGAACACGCGCTGCCTTTGTTCCACCATTTGCCTGGCTGTTTTGAGGAACCTTTCCAGCTGGCTTCCATAACTCTGAACTCTGGTGAAAGGCAAAGCCTGTCCATAGCCCCGGGCGGCATCCCATGTTTCCAGCGCCAGGCGATGCCTTCCTTCCATCCGCGACTCTAATTCCTGCCAGGTGAGGTAAGGAGGGGGAAAGTCCTCAGGCAGCTCGCCCCTTTCCATTTTTGCGGCTCTTAATTCTTGAGTTTCCTCGTTTAGCCTGGTGATGGTAAGTTCGATTCCTTCGAGGTCATCGAGAACAAGCAAGTCATCACCGCCAAGGTAGTCCAAGACGCTTCCATTCACCGCCTCAGAGCTATCAGCTCCTGCCCAGCACTCAACAAGATTGAGTGCTGGGTCTTTGGCCGGGGTGACGATCACCGAGGATACGGGACTGGTTGAGCGTTGGCTTTCCGGGTCGAAGCACCTCATGCTCTCTATCTGGTTGCCGAAGAACTCTATTCGGACTGGCAGCTGGCTGCAGGGGGGGAAGACATCGATAATGCCCCCCCGCTTGCTCATCTGCCCGGGCAACTCGACAACATCCTCCACTTCGTAGCCCATGCTTTGCCATCGGCGCAGTAGCTCCAGGGGCCCAGCAGCCATGCCCGGCTTTAGAATATGGCAGGCAGCCGCAAAATCCCTTTGCGGGATGGTTTTATTCATGATTGCCAGGGCTGAAGTCACTACCAGAGGAGGTTTATCGTTCTCTTCATAAAGGGCTAAGGTAGCTAATGCCCTCAACCTCTCCGTCATCTGATAGCTGACAGCCGATAGATGAGAACTATCATAAGGCAGGAAATCGAGCTCAGGGAGACGATGCAGCTCGGCCGAAGGTAAACACCAGGCTCGAAGCTGCTCATGAAGCTTTCTGGCACCCTCAGGTTGACAGGTCACCACCATGAGTGGCAAATCGAGCTCTTCATAAAGAGCGGCAATCAAGTAAGCTTTGGCGGCATCAAGTATGGTTGCCTTATGCTCGCCTTTCACCGTGAACAGCTCCCCCACCAGTTGCCTGTAGGCAGGCATTTCTTTGAGCAAAGAAAGCAGAAGAGAAAGATTCATTTGTTGTCCCTCGTTAGCCAATCAAGCCTCATTATAGAGGCCTCGATAAATCATTTCCAATTTGACCGGCATGCCAAAGGTTCACGCTGAATGCAAATCACAACCTTCTGAAACTACAGGCGCTCTAATGAGGAAGTGCAGCGGCGGACTTTATCTCCGCCCTACTTCGAAGGCGGATACCTACGCGATCGCATATATAGATTGTATCCTGAATTTGAAGGGAAAATTATGCAATTGCACCATGAGGCACCTTGTCGCTCTGGCTCAATCATCTAAGCTCCAGTTGTGCTAAGACACGGACTGCCAGCTCAGGAAGGGATAGGTTTCGCCGTCAATGATATTCCAGGTGTAGGTGGGATTGGTCTCACCAGATGTGACTGCGATTATATTCCACGCCGCCCCTGAGAAGGTTGCGATGTCTTTCATTTCTGCGGTCGTCTTGCCCGTTCCGCCGTAACTCACTTCCATTCCAGAAGTCTCTCTATCCCAGAAGGAGTTGCTCACAATCGCATCGCCAAATCCTACCAGACCGCCAGCAATATCGCCAGTTACGCTCCCTATGGAATAGGAGTTGCTCACAGTGCCCCCATAATTCCATCCCACCAGACCCCCGACACGGGGGCCAGTCACGCTGCCTCTGGAATAGGAGTTACTCACAGTGCCTTTATTCCATCCCACCAGACCACCAACCTCCATTTGGCCAGTCACGCTGCCGGTGGAATAGGACTTGCTCACGGTACCCGCACTACTCCCCACCAAACCGCCAACCTCTTGGTTACCAGTTACAGCTAGGTTTACGTTCTCGACACCCACTTCACTGACTTTTCCACCAGAGGCAAGGTATCCAAATAACCCGACTTGCGCAACAAAGTAAAAGTTGAGCTGCAAGTTTGAGATTTTGTGGCCATTTCCATCAAACTCTCCAGCAAGATAAGGGATGTAGAAATTGGGGTCACCGGTTAAATCCAGGTCGTTTGTCAATCTAAATTTCAAGGCACTATCTTGACCGAACGCCAGTAGGCTTTTAAAATCACTGTTATCATTTATCAGATAATAACCATCTTCTTGAGAAAGCCTTTCATTGACATCCAGGAATTTATCGTTGGCCAACCATTGCTCAAAGTCATCATTGAACAAAGCTCCAATAGTGATGATATGCTTGCCATTGATAAGAACCTCGTCATAATTGTAGTAGGAATTGCTCACAGTGCCCCCATGCCATCCAATCCATCCCACCAGGCCACCAACACACTGATAACCAGCTACTCTGCCTGTGACGTAAGAGTTACTCACGGTGCCATCATTTTCTCCTACCAGACCGCCAACCATCCTAAGGCCAGTTATGTTTACGTTCTCTGCACTCACTCCGGTGACTGTTCCCCCAGAGGCAAGGTGTCCGAATAATCCGACTTGCGAGATGAAATCAAAGCTAAATCTCAAATTCGCGATTTTGTAACCGTTGCCATCAAACTCTCCAGCCAGATACGGGATGTAGAAATTGGGCTCACCGCCTAAATCCAGGTCGTCTGTCAGCCTGAATTTCAAGGCACCATTTTGACCGAATGCCAGTAGGCTTTTTAAGTCATTGACATCGTTTATCAGATAGTAACCATCTTCTTGAGAAAGCCTCTCATTGACATCCAAGACTTTGTCGTCTGCAAGCCACTGCTCAAAGTCTTCATTGTACAAAGCTCCAATAGTGATTATATTCTTGCCGTTGATGAAAACCTCATCGTAACTATAATAGGAGTTGCTCACAGTGCCTGAACTTCCTCCCACTAGACCAGCGACATCCCATACGCCCTCCGCAGTCACACTGCCGGTGGAATAGGAGTTGCTTACGGTGCCCGGATTACCTCCCACTAGACCAGCGACGTCCCACCCACCCTCCGCAGTCACGCTGCTGGTGGAATAGGAGTTGCTCACAGTACCCCAATTCTCTCCCACTAGACCGCCAACACCCGAACCGCCAGTCACGCTGCCGGTGGAATAGGAGTTACTCACAGTACCTCGATTCGCTGCCACTAGACCACCAACAGCCCACTCCTCCTCCCCCTCCCCAATCACGCTGCCAGTGGAATAGCAGTTGTTCACAGTGCCATTATTATCTGCCAATAAACCACCAACATAGCCATGACCAGCCACTTCTGCGTTCACCACGCCAAGACTCTCGATGACTCCTTCACCAACACAACCGAAAAGCCCCACACCATCTTCGTCAGGACGGCCGATAAACAGGTCTCTTATCTCATATCCCTGGCCATCTAAATTACCCATAAATGGATCAAGAGGGTGGACAGCGTACCAGGCAAATGGGTCAACGGAAAGACTTCCAATTGGCTGCCAGCCCTTTCCCCCATTGGCTGTCGGGCTCGCCAGCTCAGTATAACCAGCGGTGGTGGAATCAAGGTCGTTCATCAGGATGTACCTACCGCCCAGGTTGTCTCTGATGGCGTCCAAGTCATACCAATCGTATATTCCTATAGCAAAGCTTGCGGTGATAGTGTAATCGCCGTTCATCGTGATGGTGGTGGAAGCAGCATTGACATCGGCGATGGTGCTCACGTCGCCAGTCCAGTCGACAAACTGGTAGCCCTCCTCAGCCACAGCCACCAAATCGACTTCTGTTCCCTCGTCATAGTTAAAAATCCCCTCGCCAGGGGCGGTTACCTCCCCACCTACGGTGCTGGAGATGATGAGATCGTACTGGGCGGGTGGTATCACTGCGAAGTTGGCTGTTATGGAATAGTCACCGTTCATCGTGATGGTAGTGGTAGGGTTCCTGTTATCAGCAATGGTGCCCACATCACCAGTCCACTCGTCAACAGTCCACTCGTCAAACAGGTAGCCTTCATCAGCCACAGCCACCAGATCGACCACCTCACCCTCGTCATAGGTATACTTGCCTTCTCCAGGGGTGGTTACATTACCTCCGACGGTACTGGCGATAGTGAGGTCGTACTTAACACCGCCATTGCCATCACAGCCTACCGTCCCGGCAATTAAAGCTACCGCAATTAAAAAGATGCTCACTCTTGCCAGGTAATGGTGTTTGCTCGAACTAAGTATTGTCTTCATACTTCACTTCCCCCGTATGCCTCGACGCAACTGCCTGAGTTCTAATGAACAACAATCACTCCCCTTGCCTCAAGTTGAGGTATATATTCACTGATGGACTGCTGACTCAGTGGATTCTCTTGGATCCAAACCCAATCGCCTTCTGAAAGTCCTTCATTATCCACCAAGGGTGAGATATCGCTTATCTGGTTGTCCCTAAGCCAGAGCTCTGTCAGGCTGGTGAGGTTAACCAGAGGTGAGATATCGCTTATCTGGTTACCGTGAAGGGAGAGAAACGTCAGGTTGGTGAGGTTGGCCAGGGGCGAGATATCGCTTATCTGGTTACCGAGAAGTTCGAGCGTTGTCAGGCTGGTGAGGTTGGCCAGAGGGGAGATATCGCTTATCTGGTTATTCCAGAGGCTTAGCCATCTCAATCCGGTGAGGTTGGCCAGGGGCGAGATATCGCTTATCTGGTTACGATAAAGGCTGAGCCTTGTCGTCAGGCTGGTGAGGTTGGTAAGAGGGGAGATATCGCTTATCTGGTTTTCAGCAAGACCGAGCTCTGTCAGGCTGGTGAGGTTGGTAAGAGGGGAGATATCACTTATCTGGTTACCGCTAAGGTAGAGTTCTGTCACGTTGGTGATGTTGGCCAGGGGGGAGATATCGCTTATCTGGTTACCGAGAAGGTCGAGCGTTGTCAGGCTGGTGATGTTGGCCAGGGGGGAGATATCGCTTATCTGGTTAGAATTAAGCCAGAGTTCTGTCAGGCTGGTGAGGTTGGTAAGAGGGGAGATATCGCTTATCTGGTTACCGGCAAGGATGAGCTCTGTCAGGTTGGTGAGGTTGGCCAGAGGAGAGATATCGCTTATCCGGTTCAACATAAGATTGAGCTCTGTCAGGCTGGTGCAATACTCCAGCCCGCTGAGGTTGGCGATATTCTCCAAGAAAGCATCAAGGGAGGTCAGCCCCTCAAGGTCTGACTGGTAGATGGGACCCTCCGGTATGGCGATGGCTTCTCTGACCGCTGCCTCAAGGTTGGGGTCAGCGAAAGTCCCCGCAGTAGAACCACAGCCTACCATCCCGGCAATTAGAGCTAATATAATCAGGAAGATGCTAAGCCTTGTCTTCATGCTTCGCCTCCTCTGGAACATTTTGGTTTCTCCAAAATCATAGCTTATATTGTACCTTTACCTCGCCGCCTCGTTGCCAATATAGCCAGTGCAACGGGACCCAGCACCAACAAGCCTACTATGACTGTCTTCCCGGCCGGAGTAGTGTCGACGGCTACGGTGGCCATGACCACAGCAGGCACCAGCCCAGCCCTCACTATCGGCTTCAGGCTGGGATGCTCAGCTATAAACTCGGCTATCGGTGGGCTGACCCTGCAATAAAAGTCTACCAAACCCTTTCCCAGTGGGTTGGTGAGCAGGTATTCGTCTCTGAACTCACGGAGAATTTCTACTTCCTCGGCCATGGGCGTGCCGTAGGCAGCGGTGGCGATGAAGCACCCCCCAGTTTGAGCCCCCCACATGTTCGTCTCTGTTGCCTGCAAGGTGGCTGTGATGTCGGCATAAGTCATGGATCCCTCCACCTCCACCCCAGTCTGTTTATCCCAGTAGTAAGTAAGCTGGACTTCACCTTGATATGGTATCGACTGCGAAATGCTTGCGTAGACTACTGTTCTGTTTGCTCCTGCATAGGTTCTTGTAGTTTCGCCTTCTATTGCTACATAGCCATACCCGGTTATGTAAACATAATCTCCTGTTGTCAGGTTGGGGCGAATAACAAATCCTGAAAGTCCAAAAACTTCACCGCCGCCTTCACCAATGTCCACCGGCACGGTGTCGCTTTCTTCGGTTCCGTCAGACATGCGCATCGTAACCCGTACATTAGCGGTTGTGCCTTCAACGCTCAAAAACTTCAGCTTCAACCACTCTGGATATGGCTCCCCAGCAGACCAACCACTAATCGTATACTCAATCTTTATCCAGTCGCCAGCCTTAATGCCCACAAAGTTAGCCGTTATGGAGCAGCCTCCATCCATGGTAATGGTGGTTTCGGCATCATCGACGTCGTCGATAGTGTCCACATAACCAGTCCAGTTGACAAAGCGGTAGCCCTCCTTGGGCTCGGCAACCAGGTCGACTACTGTCCCGGGGCTATAGGTAAAAGTCCCCTCGCCAGGGGTGATTACCGAACCTCCAGCAGTGCTGGAGATGGTCAGGACACACTGCGACGTTGGCACCGAAAGTATCAGATTCCATGTGGCAAGCTCGACCTCAGGGCCCACGGCGACTACGGTGCCGTCGGACTTAACCCCCACCGTGTGACCTCCGCCCACGTAACCTCCGCCTGCGGCGGCCTGGATGATGTCCGTCCAGCCGCCGACATCGCACTGCCCGGAGTAGCTGTCTCCTACGGCGACCACGGTGCCGTCAGACTTAACCCCCACCGTGTGACTACCGCCTGCGGTGACCTGAGTTATGTCGGTCCAGCCGCCGACTTCGCACTGCCCCCAATTGTTGCAGCCCACGGCGACCACGGTGCCGTCGGACTTAATCCCCACCGTGTGACAGATGCCTGCGGCGACCTGGGTGATGTCTGTCCAGCCGCCGACATCACACTGCCTGTAGTAGTTGTTTCCCACGGCGACCACCGTGCCATCAGACTTAAGCCCCACCGTGTGCCCCCCGTAGATCCAACCACCTGAGGCGACCTGGACGATGTCCGTCCAGCCGCTGACATCGCGCTGGTAGATCAAGTAGGCTCCCACGGCGACCACCGTGCCGCCGGACTTAACCCCCACCGTGTACCAATTGTCTGCGGCGACCTGGGTGATGTCCGTCCAGTTGCCGACAGCGCAACACCCGGAGTTGTTGAGGCCCACGGCGACCACGGTGCCGTCGGACTTAACCCCCACCGTGTGATCGCTGCCTGTGGCGACCTGGATGATGTCTGTCCAGTTGCCGACATGGCACTGCCCGGAGCGGTTCGATCCCACGGCGACCACGGTGCCGTCGGACTTAACCCCCACCGTGTGACCTCCGCCCATGTAACCTCCGCCTGCGGCGACCTGGATGATGTCCGTCCAGCCGCCGACATCGCACCGCCCTTCGTAGTCCCTTCCTACAGCGACCACGGTGCCGTCGGTCTTTAGTCCCACTGTGTGATAGTCGCCTGCGGCAACCTGAGTTATGTCTGTCCAGCCGCCGACTTCGCATTGCCCCCAGTTGTTGCAGCCCACGGTGACCACCGTGCCGTCGGACTTAACCCCCACCGTGTGACAGCTGCCTGCGGCGACCTGAGTTATGTCTGCCCAGCCGCCGACTTCGCACCGCCCATCCTCGTTGTCTCCCACGGCGACCACGGTGCCGTCGGACTTAACCCCCACCGTGTGACGGATGCCTGCGGCGACCTGGATGATGTCTGTCCAGCCATCGACCTCGCACTGCCCATCCCCGTTGTCTCCCACGGCGACCACCGTGCCGTCGGACTTAACCCCTACCGTGTAACTTCTGCCTACGGCGACCTGGATGATGTCTGTCCAGCCATCGACATCGCACTGCCCGTCCTCGTTGTCTCCCACGGCGACCACGGTGCCGTCGGACTTAACCCCCACCGTGTGACCGCCGCCTGCGGCGACCTGGATGATGTTTGTCCAGCCATCGACATCGCACTGCCCGTTCTCGTTGTCCCCCACGGCGACTACGGTGCCGTCGGACTTAACCCCCACCGTGTGCAAAGCGCCTGCAGCGACCTGGGTGATGTCTGTCCAGCCGCAGACCTCGCACTGCCTGTAGTTGTTGTCTCCCACGGCGACCACGCTGCCGTCGGACTTAACCCCCACCGTGTGACGGCTGCCTGCGGCGACCATGGGCGTTACCTCGCCTTCAGGCGTATTCAGGGTCATTGCCGAAGCGAGGCTGGAGCTATCCACCGCCAGATGGCTAATAGAATGGTCATCTGGCCGATGTATGGTTGCTGAAGCTCCCGCTGCCGAAGCAGGAAGAATCAGGCTGAAGATGAGAGCGATAGAGAGTGAAAGTTGTAAGAATATTTTTCTATTTTTCATTGCTACCTCCTATTACCCGTGCGAAGCTGCTTAATTTTGGGCATTTTGGAAGCCTTTCACCGTCAGGTGTACTCTCGACCTCTACCTCGCCGCCTCGTTGCCAATATAGTCAGTGCAACGGGACCCAGCACCAACAAGCCTACTATGACTGTCTTCCCAGCCGGAGTAGTGTCGACGGCTACGGTGGCCATGACCACAGCAGGCACCAGCCCAGCCCTCACTATCGGCTTCAGGCTGGGATGCTCAGCTATAAACTCGGCTATCGGTGGGCTGACCCTGTAATAGACGCCTACCAGAGCTTGTCCCGGTGGGTTGGTGAGCAGGTATTCATCTCTGAATTCACGAAGAATTTCTATTTCCTTTGCCATGGGACTGCCGTAGGCAGCGGTGGCGATGAAGCACCGCCGAACTGGCTCGGCTGGTTTGACAGTAAGGTCATAGAGAAATGGTGATTGGTCTCCGGTAAAAGTCTGGAGAGTTACCCTGATTTCTATATATCTTCCCTCAGGAGTTTCAGTCAAGGGGACTCCATTTTGAGCTATCTCCCAGGCCGACCAAATACTCCCGTTATGGGAGCTTCTGGCCTCAGCTTTAATCAAGGTACCTTCTGGCTCTTCACTAGTCCAGGAAATAGTCTCCCAGGCTGTATCAGCTTCTTCGCTACCGTGGATAACTGTCCAGTTGCCGGTTCTTGGGGCCATCGCTGTTAGCACCGCACTGGTCATGTCACTGTAACTGTAATGCCCCCCGGTCCCGCTTAATCGCTTGGACAGGTCAATAGTGTTGGTCTCAGGATCAATCCGATGGATATACTCGTCATTTCTATCGGTGGCCCAAACCTTGCCTGCCGCATCCACAGCAATGCCTGAAGGTCCGGCAAGACCCTCTATTTCAGCTGTAAAGTTCCCATCGTTGTCATAGCGAAGAACGCTGTCGAGGCAGGTATCCGCTACCCAGACATGGTTATCCTCGGGAGTGACCACAACACCTCGGGCACAACCCTCCGTAGTATTCTTCACCCAAATCATTTCATCAGTTTCTATATCAATCTTGAAGAGTTTATTACTTTCCCACCCGGTCAGGAATAGGTTACCAAGGTAATCCGGGGCAAGGGCATATTGTTCATATTGCAGATGTACTTCCCGGATTGACTCCAGATCAGAGGGATCAACGCGCAGAAGTTCAGTAGGAGTGGGCTCAGTAGGATAGTGCCATCGATGCAGCAACCAGAGAATGCCATTTCCGTCTATAGTCGCTCCATAGTTATAGTGGTCCCAGGGCGAGACATCGACCACATCAAGAATCTCACCTGTGGCGCCGTCAATATAATAGAGTTTCTGCGAAGACCCGGTCCCGACCCAAAGGTTATTTTCAGCATCAACTGCCAAACCCCTGGGAGATGTACCCCAATAATCTGTGTCGTAAGGCCCCTCATAGGTCCCGGGAACATATGTTCCTTCGTGCCCAGGCACCAGAACAACCTCAAAAAGTACGCATTCGTCCTGACCCCAGGGAAGGATTTCGTCCCCCGTGATATCGCCATCTCCATCAAGGTCTCGCGAAGTCTGAACTATGCCATCCTCATTTCTATCTATATACTGACCGGCTTCATAAAGCCCGATTTTCACGACCGTGCCGGCTGTCCTGAGGCCTACCCAGACGTTACCCTCAAGGTCAACGCTTGTTCTCGAGGGACTGCCTCCATAGAGTGCCACCCGATAACGTCCCAGTTCATTCCCTGTCTCTGTGTCAACCTTAGAAACCACCCCCTCGTCGCCGGGAACCCAGATAAATGGCAAAGACACCGGTTCATCGGAGAGCTGTAGTTGATTCTCAACTATCTCTACTCCCGTCGAGACCCCTTCCTCAAAATCGGCATCGGTAGTATAAGTCCTTTCATCTTGGGGAGAGGCTGGACTCTCTTGCGCAGAAACACTCAATACCCCAGCGAAAATCATCACTATGCCAAGCAAAATTGCCGCGATCCTTCTGATTTTCATCTTTCTATTCTCCTTCCTCATCGGTTAGGTCTTAGTAACAGGCTAGTCTTGCCAAAATCTCGAGCTTGCGTTGTGTCGCACCCACCACAGGGACAAGTGTAATCCAAGAGGAGTTGATTATACTGCGGTAGAAAAAAAGAGCCCAGTTCAGATATCTATATATGCTTAACTGAGCATCGTAGGAACTACCGCAACCTTCCGACGCACACACTTGACCACCGACCTTGATGCTAGCCTTAAAGCCCGTTTCTTGTAGGGGCTATTCTTATAGTAGGAGTTATTATACCGCTATCTGACAAACTGTCAATAGTTAGTCTCTTCCAGGTATACACTTTTTAGAGTAAAAAACTTAAGAGGGTGCTGGAAAGAAAATGATAATGGCTGGAAAGACGCCTCATACCCCTTAAAGCCTTAGTGATCAAGCAGAACTAAGAAAAGGGAGGCAAGGTGGGTGCAAACAGTGCTCCAGTAGGACCAGTCTTCTACACCTGCGGGTACGGGTATTTCCAGGCACTTATCAACTCCAACAGCCTGGATGTGCTGATCTGAACAGATGGTTCGTCAAACTTCCACAGACTCGTACATGCCAGGATGTAAGACTTGCTGGGCGCGTCTGGAATAAGCCCTTGGTCGCCGGCAAAGTCGAGGTTATATGCTGTTGGCTCTGTTACCGAGATAGACTGAGCCTCGTCCCTGAATCCTTCCTTGCTGGCCACCACGTCATAATCCCCAAGCTCTGAAAACTCGAACTCGTAGTTTCCATTCTCGTCACTCACGACGTTAGCAATTTCCTCGCCATTCTGGTACAGGATAACGGCGGCCCCGGGCAAGATGGTACCGCCAACCTCTTTGGTCACCCCCACTACTCTGACTATCGGGACCGCGGGCACTTCTACTACGTCTACCTGGATATCACCTGTGACTGCTTCCCCGTAAGAGGGGGCTGGGTGTGGTTCAACGTAATACTTGAGAGACCCACTAAACATGTAAGTCCCAGGCTGGGCATCGATTGGCACCTTGATTTTGTACACCGCAGTAAATTCTACACCGGCAGCATAAGGACCTGCCCAGATGTATGCCGCCATCCCAGGTTCCGGAGTGTGGGCCACCATCGCCTGCGGGTCAGTCCAGGCCACATCAACGCTGACATTCCAGCCGGCAGGGGCCAGGTCGGTCAGTCCTATGGCGTGAAAACTGTCAGCCGGGGCAGCGAAGGTCACGGTCACCGCAAATTCTTCTCCCGCCGTTACCGTGTCCGGCAGTCCCCGCTGACAGAGAACTCCCTCAGCGGTGGTATAGAGTGCGTCATGATAGGAGGTGCCATTCGCTTCAGTAACTGACACAGGAAGAATAAGGCTGAACAGCAGAACAAAAGAGAGTAACACCTGCCGAAGCATCTTCCTACTTCTCAATTGCTGCCTCCCATTATCACTGATTCCAAAATCAAAATGCCTTTCATGCATACCGAACCTTCCTTATTTCTAACACCTTCTCTTATATGTTTGGCTTTAGTTAACATTATTCATTCTAAGTGTGATCGTCTTGGCCGTCAATCACCCATTAGTAATAGTTAATCAGTGCTATTCAATCTCACCCATTTAGTTCGTCAAGTCCTGAGTGACTTCCCCCAAAATAGTGGAGTCGCTTGGCGGGATACAAGGATGCTAACGATGAAGAAGGGGTGGCTAGTGATCCAGCCGAGCAGACAGTGGTATGAGGCTACAAGCCCTAGGAGACCGTCACCTGGATATCACCGGCGATTTCGTCCTCGTAAGAGGGCGCTGGGCTTGGTTCAATGTAATACTCAAGGGAACCACTAAACGTGTAGGTCCCAGGCTCGGCATCGACAGGAACCTGGACTTTATACGTTGCGGTGAATTCTACACCGGCATCATGAGGCCCTTCCCAGACGTATACCGCCATCCCGGGTTCCGGAGTGTGGGTCAACATCGCCTGCGGCTCAGTCCAGGTCAGATTAATGCTCACATCCCAACCGGCAGGGGCCACATCGCTCAGTCCTATGGCATGAAAATTATCTTCAGGCGAGGTAAAGGTCACGGTTACCCAGAATTCATCTCCCGCCATCACCACGGCCGGCAATTCCCTTTCAGGCTGCGCTGATGTCATATCCGGTAGCTCATCCAGACACGCAGTGCCGCCCAGAATAGCGAGCAGACCGGCAATCAGGAGAATTGACGACAACCAACCGTCCAGCTTGGGCAGCTTGTGGTTCAATCTCGTGCTGCGCTCCCTGGTAAAGTCCATGTCGGCTTTATCTTTTATTCCTAGGTTGTTGGATATATCCAGGCACTTATCACATCCAATACCCTGAACGTGCTCAACTGTAAAGGCGGCTCGCCAAACTTCCATAGACTTATGCACGACAGGACGTAAGAGATGCTGGGTGAGGCGGGAATAAGCCCACGGTCACCGACAAAATCAAGGGTATATATTGCCAGCGTGGTTACCGAGATAGACTGAGCCTCGTCCCTGAATCCTGCCTTGCTGACCACCACCTCATAATCCCCAAGCTCTGAAAACTCGAACTCATAGTTTCCACTCTCGTCACTCACTACGTTCGCTATTGCCTCACCATTCTGGTACAGGCTAACGGCTGCCCCGGGCAAGATGGCACCATCAACCTCTTTGGTCACCCCCGCAATCCTGACTATCTCACCCGCCTTTACGCGTACCTGGATATCACCGGTGACTTCTTGCTCGTAAGGTGGGGCTGGGTGTGGTTCAATATGATACTTGAGAGAACCACTAAAGATGTAAGTGCCGGGCTCGGCATCAACCGGTACCCGAACCTCATACACTGTCGTGAATGTTTCACAGACATCATAAGGTCCATACCAGACATATGCCGCTGTCTCAGCGGCTGGAGTATGGACCGCCGTCGCCTCTGGCTCAGCCCAGAGCACATTGACGCTGACCTCCCAACCGGCAGGGGCTACATCGGTCAGTGCAATGGCGTGAAAACCGTCATATGGGGCAATGAAGGTCACGGTTACCGCAAATTTCTCTCCTGGCAGTACTTGGTCGGGTAATGCTCTAGTGGGATTACCAATGAACTCGAAGTTAGCGGTGACGGTTACGGGTTGACCCGGCATGGTGAAGGCGGTCTCCGCTGCATATGCATCAGCCAATATGCCCGCAGGCGCTGTCCAGCTAACAAATTGGTAGCAATCTATGGCTACTGCTCTTATTGCGACGATATCACCTTTCTCGTAAAAGTCAGCACCGGTCTCGTCAGTCGCTGTTCCGCCTACACCAGGAGATACAGCCAGGGTAAGCCCATATCTTACGGTCGGCTCATAGACTGGTATCAACTTGAAGTTGGCGTGGATCGTATGGTCAGAGGCGACACCCTCAAAGGTGTAGCTGGATACCACTCCCACCGAGGCGCCATCGACCAGGATGTCGCTTATCGCATAGCCCGCGTCCGGAGCGATGTTGAAGCCCTGGCTCTGGCCGTGGTTGACGACCACAGCGCCCACAGGTGAGATGCTGCCGCCGTCCCCAGCACTGGCGGTAATAGTGTATTGAATCACACTAAAGTCCGCATGGATCGTATGGTCGTCGGTTACGTTGGTGAAAGTATAGCTTGACGTCCCCACCAGGGTGCCATCGACCAGGACGTCGTTTATAGCATAGCCCGTGTCCGGAGTAATGTCGAAGGTCTTGCTCTGGCCGTGATTGACGACCACAGCGCCCACAGGTGAGATGCTGCCGCCGTCCCCGGCACTGGCGGTAATGGTGTATTGAATCGGGTTAAAGGCTGCGTGGATCCAGTGGTTGCTGGTTACGTTGGTGAAGGTGTAGCTTGATACCGCCCCCATCGAGGCACCATCGACCAGGACACCGCTTATCGAATAGCCCGTGTTGGAAGCGATGTCGAAGCCCTGGCTCTGGCCGTGGCTGACGACCACGGTGCCCACAGGTGAAATGCTGCCGCCGACCCCAGCACTGGCGGTAATGGTGTATTGAATCATGTTAAAGACCGCGTGGATGGTATGGTCAGAGGCGACACCCTCAAAGGTGTAGCTTGGTACCGCCCCCACCGAGTTGCCATCGACCAGGACGTCGCTTATCGCATAGTCCGCGCTGGGAGTAATGCTGAAGGTCTGGCTCTTACCGTGGCTGACGACCACATCGCCCACAGGTGAAATGTTGCCGCCGACCCCGGCACTGGCGGTAATGGTGTATTGAATCATGTTAAAGACCGCGTGGATGGTATGGTCAGAGGCGACACCCTCAAAGGTGTAGCTTGATACCGCTCCCACCGAGTTGCCATCGACCAGGACGTCGCTTATCGCATAGCCTGTGTCCGGACTGATGTCGAAGGCCTGGCTCTGGCCGTGGTTGACGACCACATCGCCCACAGGTGAGATGCTGCCGCCGTCCCCAGCACTGGCGGTAATGGTGTATTGAATCACGTTAAAGGCCGCCTGGATAGTGTGGTCGTCGGTTACGTTGGCGAAGGTGTAGCTTGATACCGCCCCCGTCGAGTTGCCGTCGACCATGACATCACTTATCACATAGCCCGCGTTCGGAGTGATGCTGAAAACCTGGCTGTCACCTTCGTTAACCACCACCACACCCGAGGGAGCAATGGCCCCACCATCGCCGGCTGTGGCTGTGATAGTATAGGTGACCACAGGTTCACACAGTGGCCCTGTTACCGAGCCATAATTAGCTACGTCGCCACCAAATGTGCCAACTCCCACGGGGCCTTCGGGATAGTCACCCCGCAACGTGAACGAAACTGTTCTCGTTTCCCCATCCTCATACCCTGTGTCGAATTTTATCCCTGTTATCCCTGTACATGGATCTGGTGCTACGTATGCCTGATATTCGGACGCACCCACGATGGCACCCGGATCACACCATGATATGACCCAGTGACTTAGAGAAGGTCGAATACCGGAGGTCACGTTATATGTCCATGTTGAATATGTCCCGTCAAAGGTGTGGCTGACGAAAGTTATGTCATGGTCACTGACCGGCTCATGCCGGGACATGGGATCAAAAGCCGGAAGGCTACAACTCGTCCACACTAGAGCAGCCATGAACAAGCAAATTAGAATATATAGCGCTTTCTTCATTCTTCCTTTTTCCTCCCTCTTCAGCGACCTATTTGTCTATTAGCTTTCAGCCCAAAGGAGCCATTGTCCCAATAAAGCAAAAACCGACCTCCGTCAGGTCGGTTTCACCATTGGCTCCCCACCACCCAAGTGACCATCTAAAGGCAGCGGTTCAATGCCTCCTGCTCATTCAGCCAACTGATACTCTAGTCCAATTCTAAGCACTTTTCAGCAGAGACTCTTTTCTCCCTTCGGCCTCCAGATTTCTGCAGTTGCCTGACTCATCAGCCCGGTTGCTGGGCACCTACATTCTTAGATAGCCTCGAATATTTTCGCCAACCGGTTGTGTATCAATAATGATTATAGCATATATTCATTAAGACCCTGTCAAGGGTTTTTAAGGAAATCTGGCAAGTTTTCCCCACACAATTTTTTGATTTTCTCGGAAAGGGGCGCGGAGAATGCGAGATCCTGTTAAACCAATACTATAACTTCTTCTTGAGCGAGTCCACTTTCTCCTTCATCCCCTGGGCCTTGTCTCGGCGGTCGTCAATTTGAACCGTGGTTATCACCCTAGCGACCCCCTCCCCAAAGGTCCCTTCGTGCATCTTCTTTACCACCGCCAGAATCCCGTCCAGGTCACCTTCTATAATCGTCCCCATTGCAGTCGTCTCGCACTTTATGCCCTTTTCCCGCTCCAGGACCTTGACCGACCGTGCCACGTACTGGCTGACTGAAGGAGTCTTTGTTCCTAACGGGATAACGCTTACCTCGGCTATCGCCATTTTCACACCTCCTTACACATCCGGATTTTTTGTAGCTGCCCCGATTTCACCGGGACCATCAATATCAATATACTATGTCAACCAAACGGAAGTCCTTACTGCCCCACTCATCCGAGAACCTCTGTGTTTAGTTCTATTTTACCAGCAATGATAAAATAACCGGAAATATATGAAGGAATTAATTGAGAGCCTGGCCAGAAAGGCTGGCGATACCCTGATGAAGCAATTTCGCCAGGACTGGGCTTTGCTCAAGAAGCGAGGCACAGCCAAGGAAGTAGCCACCCGCTATGATAAAGAGGTGGACAGGTTAATTGTTGAAGAGATTAAGAGACATTATCCTCGCCACAGCCTGCTCACCGAGGAAAGCGGCTCTCTCCAGGGTGATCCCGATTGGCTCTGGATTGTAGATTCTCTGGACGGCACAGGTAATTTTGCCGATTTCAACCCATTCTTTTCCGTGTGCCTGGCCCTGATGCACCAGAGCGAACTTCTACTGGGGGCGATCTATGCCCCGGCGATTGATGAGTTTTACTTTGCCGAAAAGGGCAAGGGGGCTTACTTAAACGGGGTAAAAATTCAGGTATCCGATGTATCGGACCTCGGCCAGAGCTACATTCTCTACTGCGAAGGTGGAGAGAAAGACCGGGGAAGAACAGGCGAGCTTTTGCATAAGGTTTACCCCCGCATTACCGACATACGCAAGCTAGGTTCGGCTGGACTGGAAACAGCCTGGGTTGCCGCCGGTAAAGGAGAGGCTTACTTCTCCACCAGGATTGAGCCCTGGGATGTTGCCCCCGGTGTCTTATTAGTTCAGGAAGCTGGTGGAAAGGTCAGCGATTTTCAGGGCAACCCCTGGAAGCCCCAGACAGGCGACCTTTTGTTCTCCAACAAAAAGCTTCACGAGAAGATATTGAGCTTGTTTTCTTCTCAGTGATATGAAGATAGCACTATGTCAACAGAGAAAGCAATTATAAAGACTCTGGGAGGAAAAGAAATTACCATAACGGAACAGACTCCCATCCCCTGTTTTCGTTGTGGCATCTGCTGCACCTGCTACCAGGCTCCGCTTACCCTCGAAGACATAGACAACATTGCCTCAGCCCTGGGAATATCACGCTCGAAGTGCATCTCCAGGTATGCTCGCAAGGCACCGATAAAGGAAGGCTACCTGCTCAAGCACACAAAGAAAGGCTGCGTCTTCCTAGCCTGGGATGCGGATGGGAAAGCCCGCTGCACCATATATCCCTCACGCCCGAAAGCTTGTCGAGAATGGACCCCCAGCCTGTCCAAGCCCGAATGCCTCGAAGGACTAGCTAAACTGAAGTCCCAAGGGCAGATAATGCTGCTGGAGGAACTCTTCAGTTCCCAGAAAGACAGGCAAGACCTTTCCTCATCTCTAGAAGGAGAACCACCTGATGCCTGAGCTGCCTGAGGTAGAGACGATTAAGAACGAGCTTTCGCCCTGGGTCGTGGGGCAAAGCTTCACCCAGGTTACTATCTTGGATACCGAGCTGGTGTGCGGTGGTTCTGCTGAAGAAGTCCGCCGCGGGTTAATCGGGCAGAAGGTAGAAAGCCTGGACCGCCGGGGAAAGTATCTCATCTTTCACCTGTCGAACGGCAGGTCACTGATTATTCATCTCAGGATGACCGGCGTCCTGCTGCTAAATCCCAGGGGAGTTGACCGCTATGCCCGGGCGGTCTTTCACTTCTCCAACGGGCACCGTCTTGTTCTCAGCGACTTGCGCCGGCTGGGGTTGATATGGCTGGTGGACGATGCCGATACTGTGGTCGGCAAGCTGGGTCCCGAGCCGCTAGATGAAAGCTTTACCCCGGGCATTCTGGGGCAAAGATTAAGCCGGCATCACATCCCCGTAAAAGCCGCGCTTCTCGACCAGTGTATCGTCGCTGGAATCGGTAATATGTATGCCGATGAAGCCCTCTTTGCCGCTCGGATTCACCCCCTGAGGAAAGCCGACGCCTTATCGCCCGCAGAAGTGCAAACTCTATATCATTGCATCCGCAGAGTTCTGGGGGCAGCTATCGGCAGCAAGGGCGCCAGCGTGGATACCTACGTCCGCCCCGAGGGCGAACTGGGCACAGCCCACTTCGATTTTAAGGTTGCTCATAAGGGAGGCGAACCCTGCCCCGTTTGCGACAGCACCATCCAGCGGGTCCTGGTGCAGAACCGCGGCACCTGCTTCTGCCCCAGATGCCAACCTTTTGGTTCCGGGCCTCTATTATAAAACCTAGCAGCGGATGGACTTGGACCGGCGACCAAAGGCTTCCTTCATTTCAAATAAGCCTAAAGCTTATCAACAACCTCTCGCCTTGTTAAACCATTCCTAGCAAGATTTTCAATACCAGCAGGCTGTTCTGGCAAAAATGGCATAGCAAGAAATAGTGGTAGAGTGTACAATTTTGCTACCAGCGATTTGTCCGAAAATGACTGAACTACTATAAACGGGCTGAATGGATGGAGCCATTAAAGGACTGGGAAAACAAAAAGAGGTATGAATGAGCAGTTTAGCAGAGATTAAAAAATCAATATGTATGGGGTGTCATATTCACTGTAGAGTCGAAGGCCACGTAGTAAATGGGCATTTAGTGAAAATCGAAGAGGATAAAGCTTTCCCGAAGGCTGAAGCGATACGCCCTGTAGTGAGAGCTTGCCCAAGGGCCAGAGCATTTCCTGATTATGTCTACCATCCAGACCGACTTAACCTTCCCTTAAAGAGAATCGGTGACAGGGGGGACGGCAAGTGGAGAGAAATTTCCTGGGAAGAGGCTTTAGATGAAATTGCAGCTAAGCTGAGTGATATAAAAAGGAAATATGGTGCAGAAGCCATCGCAACCAGCGTTGGTACAGCCAGAACTCACGATGAATACCGAATGCGATTCTTGAATTTACTGGGTAGCCCCAATAATTTCGGGCAAGGCCAGGTTTGCTACGGGCCAGGGAGTGTGGTTTCACGCGCCATTTATGGATGGCCTGACTTCTACCCAGCGATAGGGCGTTCGACTAAATGTGTTCTCATTTTAGGGGCGAATCCTGAACAAGCGGCACGAGGCCTGTGGTATGCCCTTCTTTCCGCCCAGAAAGAAGGAGCTAAACTGATTGTCGTCGACCCAAGGTACACTTCAACTGCTCAAAGAGCTGATATCTGGTTACAACTCAGGCCGGGCACTGACTGCGCCCTATACCTTGGTATGATTAATGTCATCATAAAAGAAGAGCTCTATGATAAGGCGTTTGTTAATAATTGGTGCTATGGCTTTGATAAATTGGCTGAGCGTGTCAAGGATTATGATTTGGATAAGGTGGCCAGAATTACCGGGGTTCCAGCACAAAAAATAAAAGAGGCGGCTGAAATGTATGCTAAGACCAGACCCGGGGTCATTGTGCATACCATGGGTTTAGAGCACTTAGGAGCGAATTCCGTAGAAGCAATGCATGCCCGGTATATTTTGACCGCTATTACGGGTAATATTGATGTAAGGGGTGGGGAGGAGATGCGTGGTCATCATCCTTTACTCGTGCCGCAATATGATATTGAGCTAAATGAAAAGCTCTCGCCTGAGCAAAGAGCCAAACAACTTGGGTCAGATAAATTCAGACTTTTGTCCAAAAATGGAGAGGCTCTCATCTCTCAATACGCCAAAAGCAAGCTGGGCACAACCCACACCACCTTTGCCCATGCGCCTACTGTTTTCCGTGCCATGCTCACCGGGAAACCTTATCCTGTCAGAGCTTTGATCACGGCAGCAAGCAATCCTTTAGTAATTCAGCCAAACACTAAGTTAGTTTACAAGGCAATCAAAAATCTAGACCTTCATGTCGTTCAAGATTTTTGGATGACTCCCACTGCCGAGCTAGCTGATTATGTCTTGCCAGCAGCAACATGGTTAGAAAGGTCTAGCATTTTCAATTATGACGATAGTGTCAACTTTATTTATGCTGGTGAACCAATGATACCATCAAGAGTAGAAGGTAAATATGAGCGTAGAACTGATTATGACCTCTGGCGCGGCTTAGGGATAAGGCTAGGTCAAGAAGAATTTTGGCCATGGGAAACCTTGGAAGAGGCTTTAGCTTATAGGTTAAAGC
>Ga0209636_10000972_pt1 | contig 28557 bp, 30 predicted proteins | sample DeeMarSWOR152_54_FD_187464 | JGI IMG/M metagenome (GOLD analysis project Ga0209636, IMG submission 187464) | Marine sediment microbial communities from White Oak River estuary, North Carolina - WOR-1-52-54 (SPAdes) (version 2) | ecosystem: Environmental > Aquatic > Marine > Intertidal zone >...
TGGAACCAGTGGTGACAAAGAGTTTATTCTGGAGATGTATGAGAGTCACAGGTCTCACTCTGGGTTGATCTCCTTCGATGGTGGCAAGGAAAATGTGTGGTTCCTCACTGAAATTCTTCCAGATTTCTTGTTTTAACTCATCGTTAGTATCATTCAACGGCAGTTCCTCACAAGCCTTGTTATGTTACAGGTAGATAAGCGTTAGCGCGCGTGTTTCAGTTTTTCTGTTAATATAGCTTGATAGAGGTTTTCTGCGCTCGCGTTCCTGGAGTTTGTCAAGTATTAATGTTTTCAACCCAAATTATTTAAAGAGTAGGTTGTTGCCTAAAGTTTGAGAGGTATACATGATTGATGAGATTTTAAGCCTGGTTGAGAAGCATGAGGAGTGGCGTGGAAAACAATGCTTGAACCTCATTCCCTCGGAGAACGTTATGAGTCCGGCTGTTAGGGGGCTTCTTGCGTCAGATCTGGGACATCGTTACACTGCAACAGAACGCTTCTACATGGGTACACGGTTCATAGATGAAATCGAGCAGTATGGTGAAGAAATTGCGAAAGAAGTTTTTAGAGCTGGGACCGCAGACTTGCGCCCTCTTTCTGGGCATATTGCTGATTTGATTTTCCTGGCGAGTTTCGCTAAGCCTAACGATGTGCTTATGTGTGTCTCTCCTGAAGATGGCGGATATCCTGGAATATGGAAAGACGGGTTAGCAGGACTTTTCAACATCAAAACCGTGCCTTTTCCTTTTTCCGAGCGCGACATGAACATTGAGGTTGAGGAAACAAAAGAAGCCATAAGACGCGTCAAGCCTAAAGTTGTGGTTTTTGGTGCAAGTCTAATCACTTTCCCGCATCCAGTTAAGGAGTTGGCTGAAGTTACTCATGAAGAGGGAGCGTGTGTAGGGTTTGATGGCTCTCATGTCATGGGGCTCATTGCTGGCGAGCATTTTCAGGACCCTTTAAGGGAAGGAGCATCCGCTCTTTTTGGCTCAACCCATAAGACCCTGTTTGGACCGCAAGGAGGCATAATTCTGGCTGATAAGGAGCATGGGGAAGTCATGAAAGCGAAGATCTATCCGGCTTTTGTTGACAACGCCCACTGGAATCGGATAGCAGCATTAGCCTTGGCATTGGCTGAGATGAAAAAATTTGGTAATGCCTACGCAGATCAGGTGATACGTAACGCAAAGACTTTGGCTAAAGCTTTGCATGATTATGGTTTTCCAGTTAGGTGCCAGCATTTGGGTTTCACTCAGTCTCATCAGGTGCTGTTGGATTATGGTGGCTTTGAATTGGGCAGAGTTATTGCAGAAAAACTGCAAGATGCAAACATGATTGTTGATTGTGGTGTTAGAATCGGCACGTGTGAGGTTACGAGACGTGGAATGAAGGAAACAGAAATGCTAGGGATAGCCGAACTAATTAAGAGAGCAGTTATGGACAACGAACAACCGCAAAATGTCAAAAAAGACGTTGCCAAACTTTGCGCCGACTTCCAGAAAATAGAATATTGCTTCGAAAGTTGAAGATGGCGCGCACGACAAAAAACAACTGGTAAATATGCAAAAAACATATCGTAAAGAGTTATTTACAGCGCAGGTGGAGATATCTGCCGAAGTCCCCAATCTGATTTGGGATACCTCACTTTCTTCCATTGCAGACTACGCAATCCACAAATATAAATGCGTAAGGCTTCATGAGCAAGTCGGTAATCTTTGACCTAGACTAGCGAGCGCGAGAGAGAGATGAAGTATGCATCTTATTGGTCTCTGTACGCTCTTACTAAATATAGGACGTCTCTGATTTGGACCTGAGTCTCACGTTGAAGGTCTCTTTTGCTTGGCATTCCATCTTTAGTGTCGTCTTTTCTCTTTCTTATCTTATTCATCTAGACTCTAACCTGTCAAACCGCTATTTGTTGTGTAGCAAGAAGAATATAGTTTTGATGTAAATAGAAGCTTTACAGTATATACTTGTAGACGGCAACACTACTGCGCGCGCGTTTGGGTTTGGGGGTTCAAATCCCACCCCTTGCACTTTTTGACGAACCCTCCGCACTTTTTCAAAGTCATTTCCGCTTCCCGTAGATCTTGAAACTGTCTCTTTGGGTAACATACTCGAATCCACTTCCAATGAGCGCGCGCTCTAATCTCAAAATATGCTCAATCTGCGTAAGAATTTGCTATGTCCCTTGATCAGTTCGAGAGGAAATCTTATTTCGCTTCTCTGCACACTCATGTTTAGGGAAACATTATGGAGGTTAACCCTGACAGGACTTTAGATTGTCTAGGCTTATACTGTCCTGAACCCGTCTTCAGAACAAGAATGGAATTGGATAACATCGAAATTGGAGAGATTCTGGAAGTCCTGGCTGATGATCCAGCGGCAGAGGCGGATATACGAAGTCTTGTAAAGCGTCTAGAACAAGAGATAATAGACGTAAGTAAGGATGGAGACACTGTTCGAATATTAATAAGAAAGGTAAAGTGACCAATAGGAAGGAGGTATGTATGTCACGGAAGAAAAGGATATTGTACGTGCAGACAAGCGGAGTTGACACGCCGGAACGTACTTATGCGCCATTTGTTTTGGCTACTACAGCAGCGATAATGAACATAGATGCAACCATCTACTTTCTGATAAAGGGCGTCACTGTGGTCAAAAAAGGAGAAGCAGAAAAGATCAAACTAGGCAGCTTCCCGTCACTTAAAGAAGTGATAGATCAAGCGACAAAGGCAGGGGCTCAACTGCTCGTTTGTGAACAGAGCACACAACTATTAGGGCTTTCTCGCGGGGACTTCATACCGGAAGCAAAGGTTGTTGGCGCTGCAACGTTAAATGATTTGACGCTAGATGCTGACGCAATTCTGTGTTTCTGAGGGAATAGAAATGTTGAAAGCGAAACGTATCTATATGGATCATGCGGCTGGAAGGCCTATTGATCCTCGCGTATTAGAGGCTATGCTGCCTTATATGAAGTCACTCTATGGTAATCCTTCATCCATTCACTCATTTGGCCAGGAGGCAAGGCAAGCGATAGAAGAGGCCAGAACAAAAGTTGCAGAATTAATCAACGCTGAAAGCGAAGAATCAATAATCTTCACGTCAGGCGCAACCGAAAGCAACAACATGGCAATTAAGGGATTTGCCCACCGCAACAAAAATCAAGGAAGACACATAATTACTTCAAGTATAGAACACATGTCAATTCTTAACCCATGCAAATTCCTAACCACAAAGGGATTCACGGTTACTTTCCTTCCCGTTAATCAGTATGGGTTTGTGAACCTAACAAGTCTAGAGGAAGAACTGACCAGCGAAACCATCCTAGTTTCCATCATGTATGCAAATGGCGAAATCGGTACAATTCAGCCAATAAAAGAAATCAGTCAGATTATACACCGGAAGAATGCCTACTTACATGTGGATGCAACAGCAGCAAACGGACAGATCCCAATAGACATAAACAATGAGGGTATAGATTTACTCACAGTTTCTTCCAACGACATGTCCGGACCCAAAGGTGTAGGTGCGCTTTACATAAAAAAAGGTGTACGGCTAGAACCTCTGATTCATGGAGGAGGACAAGAACGAGCCTTAAGATCTGGAACAGAAAATCTTCCCGGCGTAGTAGGGCTCGGAAAAGCCTCAGAGACAGCAAAAAAGGAAATGCCTGCTGAAAGTAAACCGTTGAAGAAACTGAGGGACAAGCTCATCAAAGGCTTACTTGACCCTGTCCCGCATTCGTTTTTGAATGGACCCCCAACCAAACGGCTACCTAACAATGCTGCGGTAAGATATAGCTTCATTGAAGGTGAATCAATATTGCTGGACTTAGACATGAAAGGAGTCGCGGCATCCTCAGGTTCGGCTTGCACTGCAAAAACATTAGAGCCTTCTCATGTGCTAAGGGCTATCGGGTTGAAACATGAAGAGGCTCATGGTTCATTATTGTTTACGCTAGGGAGGCAAAACACTGAAGAGGAAGTGGACTATGTGATAAGGATAATGCCCGAAATAGTTAAAAGACTGAGAGAAATGTCACCTTTAACTCCGGAGGGGTTGATGGAATAGTGTACAGCGAAAAAGTGATGGAACACTTCAGAAACCCACGCAATATGGGTGAAATTCCGGATGCCGATGGCGTAGGAACTGTTGGAAATCCTGTTTGTGGTGACATGATGACAGTTTACATTAAAGTCAAAGACAATCGCATAGATGATATCAGATTCAAAACCTTTGGTTGTGGTGCAGCAATAGCTACCAGCAGTATGGTAACGGAATTGGCCAAGGGAAAGACATTGGAAGAAGCTAAGAAGATTGGTCGTTCAGATGTGGCAGCCTCGTTAGATGGGCTTCCTAAAGTTAAAATGCACTGCTCTAATCTTGCTGCGGACGCGTTGCATGCAGCAATAGAAGATTATGAAAAACATAAAGGGACAAAGAGGTGAGGAAATGAAAGCCAGGTTTATCCAATGTGAGTTATGCAGAAAAGAAATTCCGTTAGAGTCATGTGAACTTGCAACCTATCGCACTGTTATTGAGGGCAAAGAATATGTCTTCTGCTGTGAAGCATGCGCTAAGAGCTATCGACTAAAGAGAAGAGAACAAGGGCGCGCACTAACTTAAGGACAACGATTTCGGTTCTCTTGTAGAATAGCTACTAGCGCGCGAGAGAGAGAAAATCCTTCGAGAAGACCTTTCACTAAGCGTGCTTGAACAAAGATTTTAACCGGATCTATTCTATTTATACTTAAAGTGAATAAAAGAATGAAAAATGAATTTCAAGATCTCTACGAAAGCCTAATTGATTTCACGAAATCGGCTATGAGTGCATATTTGTATGTAGGCATCGTCAATACAGATGTACTGAAATTTCACGAGAAAGGACGTTCAATTGGAAAACAGCCAATCAGGCGATATTTCATAGCGAGCGAGCGCGGAGGTGAAATGCAAAAGACGCCTGAATACAGTAAGTGTATTGAGCTTCTAACTGAAATACCTAAGGTTAAGAAAAATTGGGAATCTGTGAAACCCGAGAGAAGACCAGAAGAATGGGACCTTAAGTCTCACATTAATAGCAAATATTTAGAACGCGCGCGCTCGTGGGTATATAGTCGAACTCTCTTTGAATCTGATATCCCAGATCTCGACATTGAAGTGCTACATAGTTAGCTCTGTAGAAGCTTTTTGTTTTTCGAAACATGTTGATAGCGATGCCTGGAGTTTTATGGAGCAATCTACAATATGCCAATAGTCTGTCCTCAGCTTTTGCTCGAATTAACAGATCACTGGATTTTAATTCCTCTATTCGACTTTGAACAAGTTTGTCTGGATTCATATTAAATTCTTGACAAAACCTTGAAAGATACTTCAAACAGGCATCATCGTAATTTTCGGTTCTAAAGGTGTTTTTCCACCGATTAACACTTGAAAATTTTGTGTACGGCTTTCTAAATTCCTGTAAGTAATTTCCCATTAAGCTTTCATCCCAAAAAAAATCTTTTGCCAAGCGTGCAGACTTCTGCGAAATTGTTAAGAACGTTTACGGCTTCTTGTTTGTTGATGTAATAAAACTGTGCCAAATAGGCCATGATATAAATAAAAATGTGTATGCTGAAGGATGGCAAAATGAAGGGAAAAAAAACAGGCGAATCCTACTGTCTGGGAATCGAATCAACAGCGGATGACTTTAGCCTCGGAATATCAACATTCAACGGGGAAATATTAGCAAACATAATAAGAGCATACGTTCCGCCGGAGGGAGGAATACACCCACGAGAGGCAGCGAGACACCACGCAAAAGTGGCAAGTAAAGTGTTGGAAGAGGCATTTGAAAAAGCAGGAATGAAACCTAAGGATTTGTCAATCATAGCATTCTCTCAAGGTCCAGGTCTCGGTCCATGTCTCCGCACCGGTGCAACTGTGGCGAGAGCCTTAGCTTCTTATCTGAACATCGCCCTCGTGGGGGTTAACCACTGCGTTGCACACATAGAAATTGGAAAACTTAGAACAGGGGTTAAGGACCCGGTTACGTTGTATGTTTCTGGCGGAAACACCATAGTTTCAGCCTTTGATTCTGGTCGCTACAGGGTTTTTGGCGAGACTTTAGATGTTGCCCTTGGAAACTGTTTAGATGTTTTTGCGAGAGAGGCTGGACTGCGTCAAAGGGTTGGCGAGCCTTTCGGGGCTGTTGTTGAGAAACTTGCTGCCAATGGAAAGAAGCTGATCCCTCTGCCTTATACGGTTAAGGGTATGGACATGTCCTTCAGCGGCTTATTGACTGCCGCTGTTAATCTGTTCAACAAGGGAGAGCACAAGCTTGAGGACTTATGCTACAGTCTTCAAGAAACAGTGTTCTCCATGGTTACTGAGGTTACTGAACGGGCTTTGGCACACACAGAGAAAAAGGAAGTATTGTTGACTGGCGGAGTGGCAGCCAACAAAAAACTGCAAACAATGATTAAGGCTATAGCAGAAGAGCATCACGCTGAGTTTTCTGTTATGCCAACAGAATTTGCAATTGATAATGGAGCCATGATTGCATGGACAGGCGTATTAGCATACAAGCATGGCGTTGTTACACCAATTGAGAAAAGCTTTGTAAAGTTGAGGTGGCGGCTTGATGAGGTTGAAGTCCCTTGGGTGAAATGAAACAGCCACTTCTAGTTAAGAAGGGCGCAGAAGCCAGTCTGTATCTTGCACATTGGCACGGTAGAAAGGTGATGATGAAAAAGCGTTTGCCAAAGAAATATCGGTTATTAGAACTGGATGAGCAGATTAAAACCTATAGAACAACTCATGAGCCACAATTAATTCATGAAGCCAAAAAAGCTGGAGTATCGACACCCACGATATTTTTGGTTGACATTAAAAATGCTACAATCATAATGGAGTTTATAGAAGGAAAACAAGTAAAGCAGCTATTGAGCGAAGTTTCTAAAAGCGAAAGACAGTGTTTATGCTTCAGAATCGGAGAATTGATAGGTAGACTTCACAAATGTGGAATAATTCACGGTGATTTAACAACATCAAACATGATTCTCAATTCTGAAGGAAAAATCTTCTTCGTGGATTTCGGACTCGGCGAAAAATCAAAGGAACTGGAAGCCAGAGGAGTGGATTTGCACCTCATGAAGAGGGCTCTCCAAAGCACACATTTCCGATTCGCAAAAGAGTGTTTTGACACTGTGATTGAGGGCTATTCCAAGGTGTTAGGCTCTGAAACTGCGAAAAACGTTTTAGATAAAATTAAGGAGATAGAGAGGAGAGGACGTTATATTGCTGAAAGAAAAGGTGACTGATAGATGATTAAAACTGTTTGGAGCATAACTTTTCATGTTTCAAATCTAGAAAAAGCGGCAAAATTCTATGAAGAAACATTGGGCTTAGAGAAGAAGTATGAATACTCAAGTTATGTTGGCTTTGAATGTGGTGGAGTGGAAATCGGATTAATTCCAAAAATTAGAGAAGGGCAAAAAGTGAGTACAGTGTCGCCTTCTGTGGAGTTTCTTGTAGATGACGTGGAAAAAGCCTACACGGAACTGAAGAATAAGGGAGTGAAGTTCATCAAGGAATTGCATGAGGAACCTTGGGGTGGAAAACAAGCAACCTTCACAGACCCAGACGGCAATGTCCTAGAAATAGCGCAGATAAACTGGAAAAAGTACTTTACCGTCTCAGCCGAAGGCGCCAAGAAAAAGTCGTGAAGCAAAATGAATTTTCAACTGAAGAGCAGAGCCATATTTTTCGCCACAGACAACATCCACAAGTTTAACGAAGCCCGTAAAGTTTTGGCTGAGTATAAGATAGCAGTGGGCATGCTTAGGGCCAAAGCCTTGGAGATACAAAGTACCAGTCTAGAGGAAATCGCAAAAACAAGCGTTGTGGACGCCTTTAAGAAATGCAATTTGCCCTTGATAGTGGAAGACGCTGGATTATTCATAGATGCGTTAAATGGATTTCCAGGACCATATGCCGCTTATGTTTATAAAACCATAGGCAACAGAGGTTTACTGAAACTTATGGAAAACATTGAAAACAGAAGGGCTAAATTCCATTCAGTAATAGCGTACTATTCATCAGAATTGAAGTTGCCAATATACTTCAAAGGAGAAGCCCTCGGAGAAATAACAAAAAAGGAAAGAAAAAGAAAACACGAATCAGGCTTTGGTTTTGACCCTGTATTCAAACCAGCAAAGAGCAACAAAACATTTGCTGAAATGACCACCGTAGAAAAAAACAGGCACTCCCATAGGGCTCAAGCTTTAACGAAATTCGCAAAATGGTATCACAAGTCGCAATAGCAGAGTCAAAAGGAAATGCTTGATCAATAATTTTAAATATCCGTCTACACTCGCTCATACAGAGTTCAAAAGGGACAAGCAATGCCAAAGAAGAAAAAAGGAAGATCCCATTCAACAAGACCAGTCAGCAAACGCCCTCCAAGCTGGTGCAAATACCAGCCAGAAGAAGTAGAAGCCCTAGTCATTAAACTAGCAAAAGACGGCCATCCTCCAAGCCGTATAGGAACAATTTTAAGGGACCAATATGCAATTCCACTGGTTAAACCCTTTACTGGAAAGGCAATAACACAAATACTTAAGGGGACAGAGCATGCACCATCAATACCAGAAGACCTTGAGGACTTATTGAAAAAGGCTGCAAGCCTTACCACACACATGGAAAAAAACAAGAGAGACCTTCACAACAAAAGATCTCTCCAAGTTGTCGAATCCAAAATCCACAAGCTCTCAAAATATTACAAACGCAAAGGCATTTTGCCGTCTAATTGGAAATACCAACCAAAAGCGGCAACCATAGTCTAGTGAATTGCTCGATAGGTTTCAATGTTGAAAACTATAGGGGGTCTATATTTTCTTCACTGAAAAAAATCGCAGAGCATATAGTCATTCTTAAATAAAACAGCTTCTCTAGCCTAATCGTGGTGTTTATGACTTTAGACAAAAAACAAATCACAGATTTCTTAGATTCAGCTTCACAGGCAGCTAAAACAATACTGGAGACCGTTAAGGAAAATGGCGTTATCCACGTTTTTTCGCATCTGGATGCTGATGGCCTTGCAGCTGCTGGTATCATTGGAAGAGCCCTGTTTAGGCTTGACGCAAGATTTCGCATTAGGATAACTCAGTGGATTGACGAGAAGATTGTAGAGGAAATTCTGTCAGAAAAACCGCAACTGATAGTTCTCACAGACTTGGGAAGCGGTTACATTGACTTGTTAAATGAGAAGCTCTCGGATTTTAAAATCGTCATTCTGGACCACCACCAAGTAAGTGGAGAACAAACAGCCAATATTGTACATGTAAACCCGCATATTCATGAGATAGATGGAGCCCGGGACATCAGCGGCTCAGGCGTTACGTATTTCGCAGCTAAAGCCATAGATAAGGCTAACATCGACTCGGCACCCATAGCTGTGGTTGGAGCCCTTGGAGACATGCAAGACAAATATGATCAGCGAATGCTTGGCGGGTTAAACGAAAAAATAGTTGAAGACGCAAAAAGCACGGGGCTTTTAACTGTTGAAAAAGACCTGATTTTTTTCGGCAGAGAAACACGCCCCATTCACAGAACATTGGCATCTACAACCAATCCATTTATACCGGGCATAAGCGGTGAAGAAGACAAGAGCCTAGCCTTTCTAGTAAGCCTAGACATCAAACCGAAGCACGGCGACAAATGGCGAGCTTTAAGGGATCTTTCTGAAGAGGAGAAGAAAAGGCTGTGCTCAGCACTTGCAGATCATTTGTTGTCAAAAGGTCTTCACTATGAAGTTTCAAATCTTATTGGACACGCTTACATTTTGAGCCGTGAGGAACCTTGGACACCGCTCAGAGACGCAAGAGAATTCTCTGTCTTGCTTAACGGAACTGGACGCATGGACAAGCCAAGCCTCGGCGTAGCCGTGTGTATGGGTGACAGAGGCTCATCCCTCGAAGAGGCAAACAAGGTGTTGAGAGAGTATAGAAGAACAATCGGCAAGTATCTTGGATGGGTTATGGAAAAACCTGAAAGAATGGAGGAGTTACAGAACATTTATGTTGTTCACGGTGAAGACTTCCTAGAAGATAAAATAGTAGGAGCAATCTCATCTATTCTTTCAACAAGTCTTCCAAATCCTGAAAAACCGTTAATTATGTACGCAAATGTGAAAGAGGAAGAAATAGCGAAGTTTTCGGCAAGAACAGTGGATATGGTAACCCACAGGGGAGTTAACCTTGGAGAAGTTATGCAGGTTGCTGCTGAGAAATTTCTAGGAAAAGGCGGAGGACATAATATAGCCGCAGGAGCGCAAGTTCCCATAAAGAACATCAATCCCTTCATAAAACTTCTTGATGAACTTGTTGGAAAACAGCTGAAAGGCGACAAAAATGGAAGCCGAAATCACACTGAAGTATGATGACGCTAAAGACGCAGAAGCTGTTGTAAAGGCTGTTTCGCCAGACAACTTCAAAGTACCCCCCGGTTTATCCATTGAAACAACGGGTAAAGGAAACAAGGTTGTCACATGCATAAAATGCGAAAGGAAAATTCCAACATTCGTCGCTACAATCGACGATTTACTATTCTGTGTCTCAATAGCTGAAAAAACTCTTCTAACAGCAAAGAAACTGAAGTAAAACTTAAGGGACCAAATCAGTTAATAAAACGAAAAAGCAGATACATGTGAGAAAGATGCTGGACATCAAGCTTATCCGCAATAATCCGGAGCTCGTAAAGAACAATCTGAAGAGGAGAGGAGACCCTGAAAACCTGAAGATGCTGGATGAACTTATCAAGTACGATGAGACATGGCGGCAACTCCTAACAAGATTGAATGAGCTCCGGCATAAACGAGGACTACTTACAACAGAGATTGCAGCTTTGAAAAAGAAAGAGGAAGATGCCAGCACTAAAATCTCGAAGGCAAAAACAATCGACGTAAAGATAACTACACTGGAAAAGCAGGTGAATGAAAGCAAAGAGAAGACGCAACACCATCTTATGCGGATTCCAAATCTCTTACACGAGTCAGTCCCTATGGGAAAAGATGAACATGACAATGTTCCAGTGAGGACATGGGGCGAAATAGCCAAATTCAGCTTTCAAGTCAAAGACCACATAGATTTAAGCTTAAGTCTAGACATGATAGATATTGAAAGAGCCGGAAAAGTTGCTGGAGCGAGATTTTTCTACTTAAAAAGAGAAGGCGTCTTGCTGGATATGGCTTTAATGAACTTTGCCTTGGGACAAATGATCAAGAAAGATCACATGCCTATTGAACCTCCATTCCTTATGAGGCGTAAACCGTACGAAGGGGTCGTATCACTAAGCGATTTTGAAAGTGATCTGTACAAAATCGAAAACGAAGATCTATACTTGATCGCCACATCAGAGCATCCAATGGCGGCAATGTTCATGAACGAAGTTCTGATAACAGAAGACCTACCCTCGAAACTTGTTGGAGTCAGCCCAAACTTTAGGAAAGAAGCAGGTGCCCACGGTAAAGACACACGTGGGATTTTCCGGACACACCAATTCAATAAGGTTGAACAGTTTGTTTTCTGTAAACCAGAAGACTCATGGAGAATGCATGAAGAACTAATAGGAAACGCTGAACAGCTTATTCAGAAACTCCGTCTACCTTATCGCGTTGTAAATGTCTGCACAGGAGATATCGGAACGGTGGCTGCTAAAAGATACGATTTGGAAGTCTGGATGCCTGCTCAAAACGCTTACAGAGAAATAATCTCATGTAGTAACGACACAAACTACCAAGCCAGAAGGCTTAATATAAGGTACAGGGAAAAGGAGGGGACACCTCCAAAAGGTTTTGTGCACACTTTGAATTCGACGGCTTTAGCCACTGGCAGAACTATGGTTGCAATACTTGAGAATTACCAGCAAGAGGATGGCTCTGTTATTGTTCCAGAAGTCTTGAGGGAACACATGGGTGGCGTAGAAAAGATAGAGCCGAAACGGTAAAGCTTTTAACACTGTGATGTGATTTTCAAGCTGCATTTGGAGGATAGACTTGTCTCGAAGAAGACATGTAAGGGATAAATGGCGCGGCAAATCATGGTACACAGTGCTAGCGCCTTCATACTTCGGAAACGTTGAGTTAGGAGCTGTGCCAGCATCCGAACCAGAAATACTAGTTGGCAGAGTAATTGATTCGACATTATATGAGGTAACAAACGATTTCGCCCACCAATATTTGAAAATGCGATTCCAAGTAATCGAGGTTGATGGTAAAACTGCCCACACAATGTTTAAGGGGCATGAATACTCACATGACTATTTGCGGAGCCTTGTCAGAAGAAGAACAACCAAAGTTGAGGGGATATTTGATGTCGCTACGAAAGATGCATATAGACTACTGGTGGCTGTTTGTGCTTTTACGCTTTCAAGGATCAGAACAACGCAGGAGCATGCTATGCGCGCCATAATGGAGAAGATCATTAAAGAGAAGGCTTCAATACTCACATTGGACCAGTTTGCCCAAGAAATGGTTCTTGGAAAAATAGCGTCAGATATTTACAATGAAGCTAAAAGGATAGCTCCACTACGCCATGTGGGAGTTAGGAAATCCAAGCTTCTAAATCCGTTAGAGCAGTTGTTACAGTTGCAGGCGCAAATGCAAATCCAGAAAGCATAAGAAGGCTTGCAGCCTAAGCCAATCTTCATATTCTCAGAACAGCCATTATGTTCTGTTTAAGCTATCAATTTAGAAGAAAGCTATTCCCTTCTTATAAAAGAAGGCTTCGTTCGAAGTGAAAGGGTAACCGTATTAGGAGTGCAATAATACGGCTATGCTGAAAATGAATTCTCGAAAAATGGTGCTTCACCCAAAAAAAGGTATGTCTGCACTCTTCAGGTTTACGTTTGTAAACGTTTATATCCGAGACAAAGCAGAATTTTCATAGAAAGAAATTCGATGGAGAAAAAAAATGCAAACAAGCGGCGAGATTCTACTAGCGCAGAGGGTGAAAGTTTCTAGAGGAGAAATTCATATTATTGAAGAGCGATGTAAGCAGTGTCGTTTATGCATCGAACTCTGTCCTAAAGAGGTGCTTCGGGAATCCGAGAAAGTAAATGAAAAGGGCTATCACGTCCCAGAGGTTGTGGAGGAACCGGAGAAGGGAAAAATTTGTGTAGCTTGCGGTTTCTGTGAAGTGGCATGCCCAGAATTTGCCATATGGGTCGAAGAAAAGAAAGAAAACGCATCAGAGAGTTGAAATTATGGGAAAAACAGTTTTGACGGGTAAACATTTCTGGTACGGCGACATCGCCATTGCAGAAGGAGCAATAGCTGCTGGTTGCCAATTTTTCGGGGCATATCCAATTACTCCCGCAAGCGAAATAGCTGAGCACATTTCCAAGAGATTCCCACAGATAGGTGGAATATTTGTCCAATTCGAGGACGAACTTGCAGCGATGGCGGCAATCTTAGGGGCCTCCTGGGCTGGAGTTAAATCAATGACTGCAACCTCTGGACCTGGGTTAAGTCTAATGATGGAGAATTTGGGCTTGGGAATAATGATGGAGGTTCCCACCGTTGTTGTGGACATCCAGCGAGGAGGCCCAAGTACGGGGCTCCCTACGCTTACTGCTCAGGGGGATGTTATGCAGGCGAGATGGGGAAGCCATGGACATTACGAAATAATTGCCCTTTCACCTGACTCACCGCAGGAGGCCTTTGACCTGACAATACGTTGCTTCAATCTCGCAGAGAAGTATCGAGTTCCTGTAATTCTTCTCGCTAGCGAAACCGTGGGTCACAGTGCCGGAAAGGTAGTTGTCCCACCTGAGGATGAGATAGAGCTTATTGACCGGAAGAAGCCCACAGTTCCGCCGGAGGAATATTTGCCTTACAAGCCTGATGAGGACTTGATTCCTCCGATGGCCTCTGCGGGTGAAGGATATGCGATCTGCACAACAGGCCTTACTCACGACGAAAAAGGCTACCCGGATACAGGCCCAGAGGCGCAAGAGACGCTGGTTAGACGCCTAAGTGACAAGATTCGGATACACCTAGAGGAAATTGTTGAAGTAGAAGAGGAAAACATGGAAGACGCAAAGATTGCAGTCGTTTCATATGGACAGGTCTCTCGACCCGCAAAGCAGGCGGTTAGAATGGCCAGAGAAGAGGGAATCAAAGCGGGAAGTATCAAACTTATCACTGTTTGGCCTTTTGCAGAGAACATTATTCGGAAGTGGGCGAAACAGGTGGAGGTGTTCATCGTTCCAGAGTTGAACTATGGCCAAATTTATTTGCAGGTGAAGAGAGAAGCAGCAGGAGATTCTGAGACAGTTTCACTTCCCAGAATGGGGGGGAGACTGATCACGCCGCAAGAAATTTATCAAGAAATTAAGGTGAGCGGAAAATGAGCCACGAGATAATGAGGGAGGAAGAGCCTCAAGAGCTGCATCCTATGGATCGGTGGCTCAGATCCGAGCGGATGCCTCATATGTGGTGTGCGGGATGCGGCATTGGCCCCACATTGTATGCTTGGGCAAGGGCGCTGGATAGCGTTGGAATACGTAAGGATAAAGTGGTCTACGTATCTGGGATAGGTTGCTGTGGTAGAGGGTCGGGTTATCTAGATGTGGACGGCTTTCACACAACTCATGGCAGAGCTATTCCGTTTGCTGTTGGGATTAAGCTTGTTAAGCCAGAGCTGTGTGTGAACGTCATATCTGGAGATGGAGATCTATTCTCCATCGGAGGCAACCATTTTATCCATGCATGCAGAAGGAACGTAGATTTGCTTGTCATCTGCACTAACAACTTCATTTACGGCATGACAGGCGGTCAGCTTGCTGCAACTACTCCTTTGGGAGATTTCTCGACGACTACTCCATATGGGAATGTTGAGCGTCCGTTCAATACGCCACATCTTGCAGCTGCGTCAGGAGCCGTCTACGTTGCGAGATGGACGAGTATTCACACGAGAATGTTAGAAAGATCGATCGCTGAAGCACTGAAAATGAAGGGCTTTCGATACATTGAGGTTCTTTCGCCTTGTCCAGTAAACTATGGCAGGCGGAATAAGCTTCGCGAAGTTGATGACATTGCGAAATGGTTTTTGCAGTCTTCTGTGATTCGAAATGGCGCGGACACCAGCGAGGTTCAGATTGAGAGAGGAAAGCCTCTAATCCTTGGAAACTTCATCAAGAGAGAGAAGAAACTGTCATATTACGAGCAACTGAAAAAACTGGAAGACAGGGTAAGGAAGGCATCGGAGGCGAAAAAGTGAAGCCCAAAGTAAGGAAGGAAGTAATGTTTGGAGGATTTGGAGGCCAAGGCGTCGTGACAGCTGGTTTTATCACTGGTCAGGCGGCGGTTGTTTACGATGGCAAGGAGGCCACTCTAACACAGGTTTACGGGCCCGAGGCTAGAGGATCCGCTTGCTATAGCGGTGTTGTGATTAGTCAGGAAGAAATAAGCTATCCTTATCTTCTTAATCCTGAGATCATGGTAATCATGAGCCAAGAAGCCTACGAGAAGTTTCTGCCTAGACTTCAGGAGGGAGGAGTATTGATTGTTGACAGTACTATCGTCAAGCCTGATAAGTTAGCGGAGAAATATCGGGTCTATAAGGTTCCTGCTACTGGACTGGCCGAGAAGTTGGGAAGGAGAATTGTTGCAAACGTTATCATGTTAGGCTTTTTGGGGAAAATCTGGGATGCAGTAAGTGTGGAGGCGCTTCAGGAAGCTGTCAAGGCTGGAGTTCCAGAAAAGTACATAGACCTGAACCTCAACGCGTTCCGTACCGGAGTCAACCTAGCCGAAGAAGCAATGAAGAGTAAGGATGTGGAATGTTGAACTTGTATGGAGCCAGACTACTAGGCGAGGGATCGGTGTGAAACGAGGGGTAACAAAAAGACAGTTTGATGACAATCTGGTGTTAGAGAGGAAAACGCTGGATATGTGTTATGTTCTTACATTGGACGAACACCGATGTGTTGGCTGCGGAATTTGTGAAACTATTTGTCCCGAGGAGGCTCCAAAACTCTCGAAACCTGTTGTACAAGATGGAAGATTGGTGGAGAAACCTTGCGTAGACTTCGATGCTGATAAGTGCACATTCTGTGGCGAGTGTGTTGACCTCTGTCCAACAAATGCCATAAGCATAGAAATTAATGATGAGCGAAGAGTGCCTGTAATCGAGGTTGAAGCGTTCCCTGTTGCCAAGAAATTGATTGCGATTGATGGAAAAAAGTGCTGGTTGGGCGCATTAATAGCTACTTGTGATGTTAAATGTCAAAAGGAGTGCCCAACGGAAGCGATAGATGTTGCTGTTGAAGCGATAGGGAAAGAATCAGCAGGAAGAATAGTTGATATCAAAGTGCTCGGAGAAAAATGCATCTTCTGCAAGAAATGTGAACACATATGCCCTGAGGGTGCTATTCATGTTATAACGCCCTTCAGAGGATCTCTTCAGTTGGACACAAGCTTGTGTCCAGAGGGCTGTCAGATCTGTGCCGACATTTGTCCAAGCGAAGCTATCTCAATAGACGAGGACGGGAAACTGGTGGTTATGGAAGAGTTTTGCATTCATTGTGGAGCCTGCAAACAGGTTTGTCCAGAGAAAGCGATAAAGGTTGATAGAGCACAAGTCTTGCATACCGATGTCCAATCAGGAGCGTGGGTTATAGCATTAGAGAAACTGACTTCATATAGACCCTTGGTTAAAGAGATGAGTTGTAAGTCTGAAAAGAAAAGACGCACACGTGTTAAGAGTCTCCCAGGTTTGCGATAAAAATGACAAAAAGCCTTGAAGGAAAAGTCATTGGGAACAAAGAGGTAAAGCAGTCAGAATCTGATCTTTATAAGAAAGCTTTAGTCATAGGCGGTGGAATTGCAGGAATCCAAGCCGCGTTGACTATTGCAAACGCAGGGTTTCCCGTGGTTCTAGTGGAGAAAAGACCCTCTATTGGAGGTCACATGGCGCAATTGGCAAGAATTTTTCCTTCGATGGACCTTGCCACCCAAATCCTGACTCCTCTTATGAACGAGGTCAGGAACCATCCAGATATCAGGCTATTCACGCTATCTGAGGTTACAAGCCTTAAGAGACATTCGGGCAACTTTCACATACGTCTCAAGAGAAATCCCAGACTTGTCGATCCGGGCAAATGCGATCTCTGCAAAGAACGCGAGAGCGCTCAGTGTGTGGAAGTTTGTCCCGTTACTGTTCCATCCGAATTCGATGAAGGATTAACCTTGAGAAAAGCCATCTATATCCCATTTCCGAAAGCGGTGCCTTTGACGTATACAATCGACCCAGATGTCTGTATTTCGTGCGGTAAATGTGCACAACCAGAAATTTGCGGCCCGGGGGCAGTTAACCTTGCAGAAGAGGAAGAGATAGTGGAGGAGGACGTTGGAGTTGTGATCGTCACAATGGGATACGAGCTTTGCGGTCAAGAGAATGTAGCAAAGTATGGAGTGAATGAGTGCTTTGACGTGATCACCTCTCTTCAGTTTGAGCGCTTGCTGTCGCCTGAGGGGCCCACAGCGGGCATACCCAAGAGGCCCAGTGACGGAAAGGTTCCGAAGAAAATAGCTTTCATACATTGTGCTGGATCTAGAGGCCAAAGTCACATGCATCATTATGGCAATATTCGCTCTGCATACCTTGCGAAACAAGCGATTCTATTCAAGAAACTAGTGCCAGATGGGGAAGCTCATTCCTTGTATGGTGATGTTGGTGCAGTTAGAGAGAACTACAAGCATTTTGTGAAAAGAGCACGGGAAGAAGCAGGGGTGAATTATGTCCAAGCGGAAGTTTCAAGAATTTACGAGCAGAATGGAAAGGTGAAAATTCTCGGAGTGGACAGCCAACTGCACAAGAGCATAGAAATGGAAGTGGACATGGTGGTTCTAGCTTTGCCTATGATACCTTCCCCTAGCATTAAAGACTTAGCTGATCGAATGCAAATCGAAGTGGATAAATACGGATTCCCGCTTGAAACACATCCAGAGCTACGTCCGGTGGAATCTGCAACTTCAGGCATTTTCATATCGGGTTGCGCGAGGACTCCAATGGATATACAGAGTACAATGGCTCAAGCCAGGTCAGCTGCAAAAAGGGCATTAGAGGTTTTAACTCAAATGGCGCAGGCGCGAGACAGCGCAAAGGAAAAGGTGGAAGAATACAAGCCCGATCTCCCGCATTAGAAACAGGGAAATGGAACTCATCTGAGGATTTGTTTGGCGATTTTGATTCCGTATTGTTGACACATCTCGTTGGTCTTTTCGTCTTTGTCACCTGACGCCCTTATGATCCCAGACACCATCTTTAGCTTGTGATGGAAGCCAAACGCTAGTTCTAGCATTCTGACGCAGTCTTTGCCGTCCCTGCGTGTTCCTGAGGATGTAAAGCATCCACCAACCTTGTCTCTCAGTTGATGCCTCTTTCTGTATAGGATTATTGACTCGTCTATGAGCTTCTTCACTTGCCACGCCACGTTGCTGAAGTATGTGGGAGAGCCTATCACAATTCCGTCAGCTTCAACAAGATCGTCAAGCCCGCATTCCCCAACACTTTTTACCTCCACTGCAACTCCTAGCCGTTCAGCTCCTTTACCAATTTCCTCAGCCATCCTCTTAGTGCTACCCTTTCCAGTGTAATATACGACAAGTAACCGCTTAGTAGCCAATCTCTTCATCAACCTCAAGATACACATCAATTTATGTTCGTGTTGCCATTGTTTTTTTTATAATTGCGACAGACTTTTCAAAGCGTCTCTTTGTTTCAGGCATCAACTCGAGTTCCAAAATTCTTTCAACACCGTTTCTCCCGAAAATGACTGGCACACCGATTGAAACGTCTGAAAATCCGTATTCACCTTGCAGAAACGTAGAAACACTCATTACTCTGTTTCTGCCTCTCAGAATGGCATCAGCCATAATAGCGATGACAGCTGCTGGCGCATACGTTGTTGATCCCTTCAGTTTAATCACGTCAGAACCGGAGGTTATAGTCGATTTCACTATTTTCTCGATCTGTTCCTCCTTAAGCAAATGTGTTATGGGTATCCCTGAAACAGAAGCATACTCAACGAGAGGAACCATGGAATCTCCATGTTCACCTATAACTAGAGCACGGACATCCTCTCTGGAAACGTTCAATTCCATCGCAATGTAAGACCTGAAACGCAAAGTATCTAGAATGTTACCCATCCCAAAAACCCGGTTTCTCTCGAAGCCCGATTCTTCATAAGCTATGTATGTCATGACGTCAACTGGATTTGTCACAAGCATAAGCTTACAATCGGGAGCGTGCTCTACGACTTCCTTTACTATTGATTTAACTATCTTTGCATTCTTGCTCATTAGATCAAATCTCGCCATTCCTGTCTTTCTTGCTTGACCCGCAGTTATGATCACGATTTCTGAGCCTTCCATCTCACCGAAATCTTTTGTCCCTGTGATCTTTCCATCAAACTCTATTGCAGGCGCAACCTGCATCATGTCGAGTGCTTCGCCTTTTGCCAAATTTCCAACAACGTCTACCAGGACAACGTCACTAACTCTATATCTCAAGATGTTGAATGCTGCAGCACTTCCTATTTTTCCTGCGCCGATTATAGTGATCATAGTGTTTAAAGGGTAAAATGTTTCAAATAGATATAGTTAACGCGCGCTGCACAGTTTATCCCAACTGAAGCAAAAATGTGGCTTACAGGTTTTCATAATGTTCATGGAAGTTCAAAAAATCATAAAAAGAAAAAGGGGATTATCAGGGAGGAAATTCTATTTGTCGCCTGTTCAACTCCTCTCGCACCAACCCTTTTCCAGTGTGCGCAGCAGCCCAGAAGACGTTTTAATAGAGTCAAGTACAATAGAGATGAAAGCTGAAGGAAAGAGTTAGAATGAGAAAAGTGAAAGCTACGTTATATGGTGTTGGCGCCGTTGGCAGTTTAATCGCAAAGTTCCTATTGAAAAAAGAAGGAGTAAGTATAGTTGGCGCAATTGACACAGCTGAAGACAAAGTTGGCAAAGATTTGGGTGAAGTCTTAGGCTTGAACAGAAAACTCGGAGTAAAAGTTTCAGACAACTTTGATTCGATGCTTTCAAAGGCAAAAGCAGACATCGCAGTTCATGCAACTTCATCCTTTCTCAAAGACACATATCCGCAGATATCATCAATCGTAAAACATGGCGTGAACGTTGTATCCACGTGCGAAGAACTCTCATATCCATACCTTACTGAGCCTAAACTTGCAGCAGAGCTTGACGCACTTGCCAAAAAACACAATGTAACAGTTTTAGGAACGGGCATAAACCCAGGCTTCTTAATGGACACTCTTGTAATTGCACTTACTGCGGTCTGCCAAAAAATAGAAAAAGTCAAAGCAGCTAGAGTTATGAATGCTGCCACGAGACGTCTGCCCTTCCAGAAGAAAATAGGCGCAGGTTTGACAGTAGAAGAATTTGAGCAAAGAATTGAAACTAAACAAATTACTGGGCATGTAGGACTTGAACAGTCTGTTGCGATGATTGCTGATGCCTTGGCATGGAATCTTGATGAAATAATGGTTGAAAGCGTTGAGTCTGTGGTTGCCAAGAAAACAGTGGAAAGCGCAAATATAGAAGTTAGAGCTGGAGAAGTTGCTGGTTTAAGACAGAAGGCCAAGGGAATTCTAAACAATAAGGAAGTGGTAGTTTTAGATTTTCAAGCATACATCGGGGCTGAAGAAGAATACGATGCTGTAACGATTGAAGGCGTTCCAAGTGTCAAGCAGAGGATTCAACCATGCGTACATGGTGACAAAGGCACAGTGGCAATGATTGTCAACTCAATTCCAAAAGTAATCAATGCACCAGCAGGTTTACTCACAATGAAAGACTTACCAGTCCCCTCAGCTACCCTAAAAGATATGTACAAATACGTAAAAACGTGGTCTGTTAGCAATTGACAAAATATCGAGTGGCCATAGACATTGGGGGAACGTTCACGGACTTGGTTGCCCTAAATGAGAAAAGTGGAGAAATTCTAAACATAAAGGTGCCTTCAACCCCAAAGGAACCAGCAAAAGCCGTCATCAAAGCATTTCAAGAATTTCTAGGAAAAACAAACAACACAGAGGTTTCAGTCATTATTCACGCCACAACCATAGCTACAAACGCTTTGCTCGGACAACTAAACCTAGAATTACCGAAAACAGCACTCATAACAACAAACGGGTTCCGCGACATAATTGAAATCGGTAGACAACGCCGCCACGAACTCTACAACCTTTTCATAAAAAAACCACGCACACTCATCCCACGAAGACTCCGCTTTGAAGTTGAAGAACGCATAGGACCAAAAGGCGAAATTCTGACAGCCCTCAACAAAAATCAAATAAAAAGTTTGGCGAAACAGCTACAGAATGAAAGAGTTAGGTCTGTTGCGGTTGCTTTACTTTTTTCCTACCTGAACCAAAAACATGAACGCGAAATCGGGAAGATGCTGAAGAAATTGCTGCCTAAGATTTACATTTCTCTTTCATCAGAGATCGCACCAGAATACAGGGAGTATGAACGAACAAGCACAGCGGTCGTCAATGCAGTTTTAGCGCCCATAGTGTCCAGCTACCTCGATGATCTGCAAAGGAAAATTGGAAAACTGGGGATAAAGGCTCCATTGTGCATAATGCAATCGGATGGGGGGATATCCACAAAAAGCGTTGTTTCAAAAAAGCCCGTAAGCATGGTCGAGTCAGGCCCAGCAGCAGGAGTCATAGTCTCAGCCTTTTATGGAAAACTCCTTGGAATAGAGAACATCTTAAGCTTTGACATGGGCGGGACAACAGCCAAGGCCGGAGCCATAAAAGAAGCAACACCAGAAATTGTTAGCGAATATGAAGTTGCGGGCAAAGTGCACAGCGGAAGGATAGTGAAAGGAAGCGGCTACCCAGTAAGATACCCATTCATAGATCTGGCTGAATGCAGCGCTGGTGGAGGAACAATCGCATGGGCGGATGAAGGGAAAGCACTGAATGTAGGTCCTATCAGTGCAGGTGCAGAACCAGGCCCAGCATGCTATGGTAAGGGTGGAAGCCAACCAACCGTAACAGATGCTAACGTTGTGCTGGGAAGGCTTAACCCTAAACACATACTTGAAGGCAGAATGGAAATTTATCCAAAACTTTCGGAAAAGGCTATTCTGAAGGAGATTTGCAGAAAAATCCGACTAGAACTAACTGAAGCAGCATCGGGGATCATTAAAATCGCCAATTCTGCCATGGCGAAAATTTTGAGAATTGTGTCTGTGGAGCGAGGCCACGATCCAAGACATTTCGTTTTAATGTGTTTTGGCGGAGCCGGGCCAATGCAAGGTTGTGCATTAGCCGATGAGCTTAAAATCGCAAAAATAATTGTCCCCCCAAATCCAGGCCTGTTCTCTGCTCATGGGCTATTAGCTGCTGATTTCAGGAATAACATTGCAGGGGCAGTTGTGAATTTGACTGAGGAGGTTGAAGCAAAGAAGGTTGAAGCCATCTTTCAGAAGCTAGAATTTCAAGGAGCCAAGTTACTTGAAAAGCAGCGCGTTCCACAAGTGAACATGCATTTTATCCGTCAGATGGATTTAAGATATTTCGGCCAGAGCTACGAACTAACAATTCCAACATCTAAGCCATTTAGCGAAAAAGCTCTTCACCAAACAGTCGAAGACTTCCATAAAAAGCATATGGCACTTTATGGTTATGGAGTAAAGAGTGAACCAACGGAATTAGTGAATGTTAAACTCATCGCAGTTGGCCTTGTTGATAAACCAAGACTTAGGGAAAAGCTTCTACATGGAGAAAAGCCATCAAAAGAGGCTTTAATTGCAGAACGAAAAGTCTTTTTTGAACAAGATGAAGGTTACATTGAAACTCCAATTTACAGGCGAGAGAAACTCAAAGCTGGAAACGTGGTTAATGGTCCTGCGGTTGTTGAGCAGTACGATGCTACAACAGTTGTTTGTCGAGATTGGGTGGCTTCCGTGGATAGACTTGAGAATATTGTTCTTTCAATGGAAAATGGAAGGAATTAGAATTGTCATTAGATCCGATAACGGTTGAGGTTATAAAAGGAGCCTTGACCTACGCGGCAGAAGAAATGGGGATAGTTCTACGAAACTCAGCATACTCGCCTAACATTAAGGAGCGAACGGACTTCTCATGCACACTCTTCGACCACAAAAAACGATTAGCAGCGCAAGCAGAACACATACCAGTTCACTTAGGCTCAATGCAACTAGCCGTCCAAAAAGGCCTAGAAAAGCTTAATGGAAGACTTGAAAACGGTGACATGATGCTATTCAACGACCCATACATCAGCGGAACCCACCTTCCAGACATAACCCTCATCTGCCCAATCTTCCACGAAAGCAAAATTGTCGCGTATTCAGCGAATAAAGCTCATCATTCAGATGTTGGCGGAAAGGCTCCTGGAAGCATGGCTGGAGACGCCACCGAAATATATCAAGAAGGCATTATCATTCCGCCAGTGAAGTTCGTTAAAAGGAAAAGTATTGACAAGGAAATCGCAAGCATACTGCTAAGCAATATCAGGACACCCGAAATCAGATTAGGCGACTTAAGGGCGCAAATGGCTGCGAATCTCCTAGGCAAACAACGTGTTCTAGAACTTGTCGACAGATATGGTGTCGAAGCTTTGCATGGAGCCATGGAAGAAATTATGAATTATTCTGAGCGGCGAATGCGGATTGAGATAAGTAAAATGCCTAAGGGAAGCTATTCAGCAGAAGACTACCTTGAAAACACAGGAACAAGCGACAGAAAAGTCAAGATAAAAGTCAAGATAACCATCAAGAAAAAGCAGTTGATCATTGACTACACAGGGACAGATAATCAAGTAAAAGGTCCAGTCAACGCTGTTTTAGGTGTAACCTTATCTGGAGTATACTATGTTGTAAGATGTTTGACAGACCCTAGCATACCGATGAACGATGGATGTTACAGACCGGTAAAAGTCCTCGTACCTGAAGGTACACTGATGAATCCAACTCGACCGGCACCAGTAGCTGGAGGAAACGTGGAAACTTCTCAAAGAAACGTGGATGTGCTGTTGAAGGCTTTTGCATGGATACTTCCTGGAAAAGTTTGTGCGGCATGTCAAGGGACAATGAATAACATCGCGGTCGGCGGAATAAATCCGGAAAACGGTAAACCTTGGACTTTTTATGAAACAATAGCTGGAGGATTCGGAGGTAGAAGAGGAATTGATGGGGTAGACGCGATACATACGCATATGACAAATACGATGAATACACCCATTGAAGCAATAGAAACCATCTATCCAATACGCTTTCTCAAGTATGAATTACGCGAAAACAGTGGAGGTCCGGGAAAATGGAGAGGCGGGGTAGGCTTGGAAAGAAATTGGATGCTGCTGGCCCCTTCAGCGACTCTTTCAGTGCTTGCCGAGAGAACGAAGATATCGCCATGGGGATTATACGGAGGGAAAAACGGAGCGAAAGGTGAATATTGCATCATAAGGCCGAACGGAAAACGAATAAAACTGAAGCCCAAATGCACGGTTGAGATTGAGAAAGGTGATGTTTTCTTTGTGAGGACACCTGGTGGTGGAGGCTATGGGAGCCCGTTGGAAAGAGAACCCAAACTCGTGGTTCAAGACGTGTTAAATAGACTTGTTGGCTTAGAGGCAGCCAAAGAGGATTATGGTGTAGTGATAAACTCCGTCACCATGAAGATTGATTGGAAAGCCACAGAACAACTCAGAGCCAGAAAAAGTAACATTTAAAACGCTATTAAAGCATGCTGGTTTGGGTGAGAAAATGGCCACTCAAGCTAGGGTACATGAAAGAGGAACTATCTCTCTCTCTGACATAATCAAAGATGTGAAAGGCAAACATGATTTTCGGAAAGCTGGGGCGATCGCCTTATTTGTTGGTGTGGTCCGCGGGGAAACGTTGAAGGGTGAACAAGTTCAGAAATTAGAATTGGAAGCCTACGAGGAAAAGGCAAATGAAGTGTTGGTAAACATTTGCAGAGATTTGAAGAACAGAGAAGGAATAGTAGACGTTCAAATTCACCATCTGCTTGGCGAATTCTGCGTTGGACAAGACTTAGTGTATGTCTTAGTCGCTGGCTCGCATCGTAAGAATGTTTTTCCAGTTCTAGAAGAGGCCGTGGACAGATACAAGAAAGAAGTACCTATCTTCAAGAAAGAATACATAATAGACGAGAAGGGAGAAACGACTGGCTATTGGGTGGCTGAACGAAAAACACAATGACTTGATAACAACGTACCGTGCCGAAGGTTCCAAAATGTTATTAAGTGTTTTATGAAAGTAGCATACGGTGGGACGCAACTTGGAGAAGAAAAGTTATACATGGTTTGAAAGACGGAGAAGAGCGAAAACGTTGGATTTGGCCCAAGAGCAAATAACAAAAGCCCTAGACACGGTGACCCTACTTCATCACGCAATACAAAACATGTCGGAGGGAAAGAAGAGAGAGGCAATGCGACACATTGAGAATCTCTTAAAAGCGGAAATCGAAGTAGACAAACTGAGAACAGAAGTTTTTACAGAGTTATCGAAGGGTGCGGCTTTGTTTGCTGAATACCGCGAAGACTTAATGCATCTTGTGAAGCGACTTGATACACTTGCAGATCATGTAAAGGACGCGGCAAGATGTGTCAAAATGCTTGCAGATTCTCAAATCCCGAAAGAGCTGTGGGAAAAAACCGTCCACATGGTTTTCACCCTCGCAGAATGTGCTCAGGCCCTTCGTGGCAGCATTGAAAAAATCGCTGTAAACTCAGCAGCAGCCATAAAAGGAGCCAAAAAAGTTGAACAAATTGAAGGCAGAATTGATGAGGAATACCTTGAAACCAAATCACTATTCGTTAAATATGGAGATCAGATAAACAGTGGCACAATGGTCATATTTGACGATTTAGTTGAGTTTATTGAACATGCTGCGGACATGTGTGCAGACACGGCTGACTACATTGTAATACTCTCGAGTAGAGAATAAAATACGCTACGACTGACCGCTCCTAACTCGGCCTAGGCATCTTCATTGAACTTGTACCAGTCGAACCTGGATGAGCAGAGATCCTCCAACCGAGTTTACCAAGCATTTCTTTCAGTATTTTCAGGCTTTTCAGCGCATCTTCTCTCGGGCGGATTTCGAGGGTGAAGTGAACATCTTGAGGCACCAGCATTTTTAGATAACGAGAAAAACTGATTTTTCCTACCCCTATAATGTCATGTGAATATTTTCTTGGCTTTTGACCGTGAAGGTGGCACTCTTTAACTTTCTCTAGGTGACGCATAAGAAAATTCTCCATGTCGACAATTGGTTCCCCTGTGATAGTGTGGCTCTTTGGTATGTCCCACGTGAGAAAGAGTTTTCCCGTCTGCAAAAGCTCGTCTAAGACTCCCATGGCCAATCTGCTCAAACGATCGTTTTCAACGCACACAAGAACGTCTCCTCTGGAGTGTTCAGCAAGTTCAAGTAGGCTTTGTTTCAGGGCATCCTCATACATTGACCAGTGGTCTTTCAGATACGTACCCTTCCTTCCAGCGAAAACGAAATCGAATGGAGGATCAATGTGAATGGTAAATCTTTCTGCCCCAACGGCACGGGCAAAATCTAGACACAGCTTCATTCGATCAAGGACAGCCTGTCTGACCTCTGGATATAGACTTCCTAGGTTCAGGTAGTCAGAGGGACCGTGAAAAGAAATAGATACGTTTTTTGAGGCTGCAAATTCTCGAATGCGCCGCCTTTCTTGTTGGCTGAATCGTTCTGGAAAGAAACGTGGGACCATTAGATCCGGAACAATGTAGCCAAAGCCATGTTTGCTTGAAAAATCAATTGCATCGTAAATATCAACGTCATACACCACGTGATAGCCAAAACGTTTCCAAGATATTTCTCTCATACGATGTCACTTCTTCGCCATTTATGCACACACTATTAATCAATAAAAACATATTATAGTTCGGTGGTAAATCTGATGGGAGTCAATCTGCAAATTTTGGGTTTACAAGCCATCCCGAGACTCACAGAAGAATTCGATGTTGAGCTAAGTGAATTTTCAGGATTTCTCGATTTATATGGAGCCTCACCCGACGAATTCAGAAAGGCTTTTCATGAGTGTGCAAGAATTCTCAAGTCTCTTTTCGAGGAGTTCGGTGTATCTTGGTGGGATGTTTATTCAAACTCGGATATCGGCATGGAGAGAATGTTTCTAGCTAGAGACATAGGATTAGAGAAAGATGACATAGTACTGGATGTTGGATGTGGGAGGGGATATTTCACTGTTGCTGCAGCGAATCGCTCAAAAAGAGCCATTGGCTTAGACGCTATGGATGGAATGAGCCGTCACGATTGGTGGAAAAACTTCAAGGAGTCCATTTCCGAGCTAAAGCTGACACATAAAATCCAGAGTTTGAAGGCTCACGCTCAATCTATTCCGTTGAAAGACAACTCCATAGACAAAGCTGTAACCGTTCATGCCATTAGAAATTCCGGAAACAAGCAAACTATACAAAATGCTCTACACGAAATGAATCGCCTTCTATCGAAAGAGGGAGAGATGATAGTAGTTGAAAACATCCCAATTGCTAGAGACAAAGCCCAAGAAGCCCATCTAGCTATGTATGAATGCAAATGCAACTACAGTTCAGGCGACGTTTACTATTTCTCACAAGAAGAGCTTCTGGAAATGTGTAGGAGCGTGGGATTGAAAGAAATTAGTGTTGAAGTCGTTGATTACAATTTAAGCGCGACGCCTCCAATCTTTTATCTTGATACATCTCGTTTCAACAAGAAACAGATGGAAAAGGCTCAAAAGGAATACGTCTCAGCCATTGACATGATCAGAAAATATGGGGAAACTTCCCCTCCAGCAGTAATCATCAGGGCAGCAAAGCATCTGGAATAAACGAAAAGTGCACTGACAGAAACGAATAATAAGATTATACGACTTAGTGCAAGTGTTAAGAGGTGTAAAATTGACTGTTTCAAGGGAAGAACTGACAAGGATTATAGATTCCACGAATGTTAAAGCTACTGCAACCAAAGGCGATATTGAGAAACTGTGTAAGGAGGCGATAAAGTACGGTTTTGGATGCGTGTGTGTTAATCTGGCTTATGTTAAATCGGCTGCAACACTTTTGAAAGGCTCAAACGTTAAGGTTTGCTCGACAATAGGGTTTCCCTTCGGGGTTACGCTTCCTGAGATAAAGGCTTTAGAGTCTGTTAAAGCCGTGGAGAATGGAGCAGAGGAACTGGATATGGTTATCAATTTGAGTGCTTTGAAATCAGATGATTATGAAACTGTAAGGCGGGATATCGCAGCCGTTGTTGATGCTAAAAGGTTGTCGAAGGAAATAATCGTCAAGGTTATCATTGAAACAGCCCTTTTGACAAAAGAGGAAAAAGTAGTTGCTTGTAGGCTTGTTAAAGAGGCTGGTGCAGACTTTGTGAAAACTTCAACTGGCTTTTTTGGGAAAGGAGCAACGATTGAAGATGTTAGACTGATGCGGCAGACTGTGGGCAGTGATTTTG
>Ga0209636_10000973_pt1 | contig 28536 bp, 17 predicted proteins | sample DeeMarSWOR152_54_FD_187464 | JGI IMG/M metagenome (GOLD analysis project Ga0209636, IMG submission 187464) | Marine sediment microbial communities from White Oak River estuary, North Carolina - WOR-1-52-54 (SPAdes) (version 2) | ecosystem: Environmental > Aquatic > Marine > Intertidal zone >...
TATTTACAGTATCGAAGATTTACAACAATTAATCTTCGCTTTGAAAGAGGCATCTAGGTATAAGGTACCTGTTGGTGTGAAAATAGCGGCGGTGCATAATAGCGCGGCAATTGCCTCGGGTATCGTCCGTGCAGGCGCAGATTTTATAACACTGGATGGCTTCCGCGGCGGTACTGGTGCAACACCGCGAATCATCCGCGACCATGCGGGGATACCCATAGAGGTTGCCATCGCAACGGTCGATCAACGGCTGCGTGAAGAAGGTATTAGACACAAAGTCACATTATGCGCAGGCGGTAGTATCAGGTATTCCGCGGATTTGGTCAAAGCATTGGCACTGGGCTCAGATGTGGCTATGATCTGCACACCCATGCTGATCGCCATGGGCTGTCGAGTGTGTCAGCAATGCCATAGGGGTATGTGTGCCTGGGGTATTGCGACGCAAAACCCGGCGTACACACAAAGGCTGGATATAGATATTGCCGCTCGACGAGTGATCAATCTGTTTTATGCGTGGAATGAAGAGTTACGCGAAATTACCGGTGCCATGGGCATCGACGCAGTGGAAAGTTTTGTTGGAAATAGAGATAGGTTACGTTATGTAGGGCCTAACCCTAAAATAGCTGAAATCTTAGGTGTGAAACACGCCGGTGAAGCCTGGGGGTAATAAAATGAAAAATGATAAGATTTCTATAGATGCTTGGGATTATGAAAAAAAGAAACCAATGCGATATAAACCATTGAACGAACTCATACATAATGCAGCTGATGCCGGTTTTAAACATATAATCGTGAAAAACGTGCTTGGCCAACGCTTCATCGCAGCGTGCATGGAGCATAAATATGTGAAACTTGATATTTACGGTACCCCTGGCAATGATCTTGGAGTATTCATGGACGGGCCAACAATCGAGATATTTGGTAATTGTGAGGACCAAACAGGAAATACCATGAACTCAGGAACAATTATCGTCCACGGCAATGCCTGGGATGTAACCGGGCTGGCGGCGCGTGGTGGTAAGATCTTTGTAAGAGGCAATGGTGGTTATAGAATAGGAATTCATATGAAAGCGTATTTAGATATGATGCCGATCGTTGTTTATGGTGGTAAGGTCAGGGAATTCTTTGGGGAATATATGGCTGGTGGTATTCTAGTGGCCTTGGGCCTTAAAATCGAAAATGGTAATCCACGATCTATTGTGGATGATATTAACCCAAAAGATGTGGTTAGAGGTAGCCTGGGTACGGGTATACATGGCGGGATGATCTATGTTCGTGGTGAGGTGCCGAAAAAGTATTTAGGTGTGGGTGCAACCGTTGAGGACATTAATACTGATGACGAGAAACTACTTAGGCCGATTCTAAAAGAATTCTGCTCGCACTTCAAGGTACCGACTGATAAAATTTGGGAAAAAGAGCTCGTGAAAATAATTCCGGCGTCCGCAAGGCCATATGGTTCGTATTATAATTATAGGTCGGTATAATTAAGATTTTAGTTTTCAGTTTTTAGTTTATAAACAGACCGCTTCGATTGTAAATAGTTAAAAATCGCTTACAGTAGGCAGATCGTTTCAATAACAATCTAAATAAAATCACTTGCGGTATGCAGTTTAATATCAAACCGCATTCCGCCAACGGTTAATATCATTAATAAAATGTAGTGGACAGCCTACTGTAAGTGATTATCATAGATATTAAATCATAACGGTCGATGATAATTTTACTCCAAACTCTGATTATTACTTAAATCCTTCATTCCTTAGGTTTTATTCTACAATAATAAATCGAAAAGTTTATTAAAACTTCTCAGATAAGCCATAATCCATGTTTGAGTTTCGCGACAAAGAATTAGCTCAAAAGATCATTTCTAAGATTAAATCATTCAATCAAAATATTACTTTAATGCATGTGTGTGGTACACACCAGGATACACTGGTCCGTTTTGGGCTGCAGATGATGTTAAAAGAGGCAGGTGTGGACATTCGCCAGGGGCCGGGGTGCCCGGTGTGTGTGACTACACCAAAGGAGATCGAAGAAGCCATGGCACTGGCACGGGCGGGTAAGACCGTTGCAGTATTTGGCGATATGATGAAGGTTCCTGGTGTCAATGGTTCATTATCGGACATGCACACTCAAGGATTCGATATTCAAGTTGTATATAGTATCACCGATGCAGTGAAATTTGCGGAATCAACGGGCTCAGAGACTGTGTTTATGGCAATTGGTTTTGAGACTACTACACCCAGTACTGCTGCAGTTATAAGTAAAAAACCCCCGGAAAATTTTTCAATTCTTTGTTCACATCGTACCGTTCCCAATGCACTTAAGGCTATTATCGAAATGGGTGAGGTAAAGCTACAGGGGCTAATAGAGCCTGGCCATGTTAGCACTATTATTGGCATGAAACCATATCAATTCATTTCCGAGAAATATAAAATGCCACAGGTGATTGCCGGTTTCGAACCACTTGATTTACTCATGGGAGTATTTATGCTTGCCAAACAAATTAAAACCGGCCGTGCTGAAGTAGAAAATGAGTACAAACGTGTGGTGCAATATGAAGGTAACCAGAAAGCATTACAAATGATGGCCAAGGTGTTTCAAACGACGGATATACCCTGGCGCGGGTTTCCGGTGATACCAGAGAGTGGTTTGGCATTAAAAGATGAGTTCATAACCTATGACGCCAGAAAAAAATATTCGGATATTCTTGAAGAAGTGCAAAAGCTTGAATATCGCGAGCCTGCTGGGTGTAGATGCGGCGAAGTATTGCGTGGCATAATCGAGTCAACGGACTGCCCGTTATTCGGTAAAGGCTGCACACCTGATAATCCCATAGGGCCATGTATGGTCAGCAGTGAGGGGAGCTGTAATATTTTATTTAAATATGGGCAGTAGTTAAAATCATTAATTTTGCCTGTTTTACGAATTTTGGTGTAATCTTAGGACTGGGGATAGTGGATGGTGAATGGTGGATGAAGAATAAATCCCAAATCCAAAATTCCAATATCCAAACAAAGAAAAATTTTGTTTAATATTTTGGTCATTGGATAATTGGGATTTATTTGATTATTGGTTATTGATGCTTGGAATTTTTAATAACATATTTTGAAATACTATTTTTCCTCTATTCTAAATTGGGAAAACAACATTATTTCTGAAAGATAATAGTTGGAAATTGTATTTTAAATAATAAACCCAGTAATTATTAACATCTAAGAGGCTCGGGCAAAAAATGGGTCAAGTAGGGGGATTAAAAAAAGAATTTCAGGCATTGGCCTTCCCGGTCCCCCTACATGATCGGGTATCTCCAAGGATTTATTGGGCATTTTAGTGAATATAAGAGGGATTGAAAAGGACCTTAGAACCGATAAAGTTTAGGACCCCCCTTATGTGAAACATAAAAAATTACAGGTCCAATTTCAATCCCGAGGAAGTTATATTATATGCCTCCCCTTTTGATTGCAATTTTAAAATGATGTATGTTTATATAAACCTCTTTTGTAAAATTACAAAAATGAATGTAAAATTACATATTTTACTTGAATTTGAAATTATACCGACCACTAAATTTATGTATTAAATTATCATTATAAAAATCGTTGATTCGATGCGCGGGCCAGAAAAGATATCTATCACAATTGATAATAAAATTCTACTTCATATTCAAGCTTTAGGTCATCTGGACGAGACCGGCGAGATACCGATTACACTAACTCAAAGTGGAATTGCAGATGCAATCAAAACGCCCTTAGGTAGTGTATCAAGAGCACTTAAGAAATTGACAGATAGCGGTTTTTTGGTTGAGAAATTGTACCACATTCGAGGCAAAAAGCGGCGTATGACTGGGTATTTTCTCACACTTCATGGTGAAGAACATATTTTGAAGGTAATCGAGAAATTATCCACGAAAGTGATAAAGCTCAAGGATGAAAAGGGTAATATAGATTTTTTACCAATAAGCCAGGTTGTAAAAGATATCGGTAAAAAAATCAATATGATCGATATAATAAACCATCTTTCAAAATATGGCCAGTTAGATGTGAAAAGTTTTAAACAACATTTGGAAGAGCTGACCCGTGATGTTCGCGAGAAGGGATTATTAGTAAAACATTTGGAGCGAATGCCAAAAATTAGACAGTTCTTCGACCGTACTAAGGAACTGGAGTATCTATATAAGAATGTTCGTATGTCAAAGGTTATAGTTATCCATGGTATTGCAGGAATTGGAAAATCGACATTAGTAACAAAATTTGTTGAGAGATATCTGGATTCTCGAAATATTATTTGGTATAGATTTCAAGAATGGGACACCATTCGAAATATGCTGATACCTATTGGAAATTTTTTAGCAGATATGGATAGAAAGAAATTGAAATATTACCTTGAATCCACACAAAACATAGATTTTTTCGAAGTGATTAATATCTTAAAAAATGATTTGCATCAATCAAATTCGATTCTAATATTCGACGACTTCCAGCGGGTAGGTGAAAGGATCATACAATTTTTTAGCTCATTAACTGAACATTTAGAAGATATTGATAATATATTTATTGTGGTATTATCTCGGAGTCTTCAAAGGTTTTATAATCGCCGTGATGTTTCGCTAAAGAATATTATAAAAGAAATGCAATTAGGAGGTTTGGATAGAGAAGGTAGCCGACAATTAGTGAAACCAAAAGCTCTGGATAAAACAGGCTTCGATAGGTTATATAAATTAACGAAAGGTCACCCCCTAGCCTTGGAACTCATTGAAAGCGCTGATGACCTTAAGTACTCCACAAGAGATATCATGAAATTTGTTCAGGAAGAGATATTTTCAAAACTAAGTCCTGAGGAAAAAGATTTATTGAAAGCCATTTCTATCTATCGCGGGCCAATACAATATGATGCGGTTTTTCTGGAAGATACTTTTGAATATGATACTTTAGATAAATTATTAACCAAGACATTGTTAGTTGAAGTAAAGTCCAATGTTTATGAATTACATGATATGATTAGCGAATTCTTTTACTCACGGCTCTCCCCTAAAAAACGACAGGAGTATCATCGCAAGGCCGCAAAATATTACCAGGACCGCGAAGATGAGTTATCATTTATAGAAACAGCATATCATTTAATCCAGAGTAATTATCAAGATGAGGCTGCTAAATTAATAATTCATCATGCACCCACGGTGATCGGTAAAGGTTATCATGAAGAAATAATGAACATTATCATGAGCTTTGATCATAATTTGAAGACCGAACATTTATCTGAGATCTATAAGATTAAGGGGCAAATATTAGACATCTGGGGTGAATGGGATAATATATTCGAATATTATTATCAATGTTACACTCTTAGTAACTACTTAAACGAAAATACTCAATTTCGGCTTGATCGGTCTAAATTGCATGAGACTGTTGGCTATATGAGTTGGAAGCCGTTAGAAGTGGATACCGCACTTAAGAATTTGAAAAGTAGCCTGAAGACTGTTAAGGAGGTGGATGATAAACTGGGGGCGAATGAAATAAATCGCAGCATTGCTTGGGTTTATTGGTTGAAAGGTGATTATGCAAATGCTATTAAATTCTATAAAAAGAGCTTAAATGAATTGGGTAAACTACCCTTGAGCTCAAGGAATACCAAACCAAATATCTTAATAAACTTGGGAAATATCTACTGGGAGAAATGTGATTGGGATAAAGCAATTGAATATTTTCAAGAAAGTATGGAGATATTTAAAGAATTAAAAAATAATTATAAAGTAGCACAAATTCATAATAATATTGGCTGTGTGTATGGTGAAGAAGGCAATATGAAAAAAGCACTTGACTTCTTCAACCAAGCCATAACATTATCTGAGGAAGTATTTTATATCCGCGGCAAAGCGTATACTCTATTACATGCTGGTGAATCTCAGATAAGGTTACGCAATTATCAAGAGGCTTATAAACACCTGGAAAACGCTTTAGAGATTTTTACCAAAATAGAAGATAATTTAGGGTTGATATACACTAAAATTAATTTTGGAATAATACATATTAAAGAACAGAACTGGGAAAAAGCACAAGATTATTTTCTCAGCTGTGTGGAAATTTTAAATGAAATGGATGCGGAATTCTACCTGGGAGAAATTTATCTGGGTTTATCCATGATTTCTTCAAAGTTAAACAAAATGGATTTATCTATTGAATTTAAACGTAATGCTAATATTATCTTTAAATAATTGAATTTCATGGCACTAAACATTCTAACTGGGAATTAATTCTATTTCTTTTTCCAATATTTTTATCAATAAATGAAATTAAATATCATTAATACGATTAAGGTTTGATAATTTTATAATTCCAAAACGTTCCACTTGAAACTGGGATATTAATGACTAAAGAGTTCGATTATCAGAAAAAGATTTGTTTATTAGGTGATCCCGCCGTTGGAAAAACAAGTCTTATCCGGCGTTTCGTTGATGATGCATTTGATGAAGATTATGTTTCAACGATTGGGACTAATGTTTTGTCAAAACTAGTAAACCTATATTTTCCGGAGACTGGTGAAACCACAAGTATCAAGCTCGTGATCTGGGATATCGCGGGTCAGAAAAGTATCAGCGATATACACGCGTCATACTTTAATGGTGCTGAAGGTGCCTTAATTGTCTGTGATATTACACGTAAAGAGACCCTAGAGCATATGCCGGATTGGATATACCAATACAAAAAAATTACTAACAACTCTGCTTTTGTGGTTCTGGCAAATAAGTCGGATTTAAATTATATAAAAGCTATTGATTTACAAGAACCCGAGCGAATGGCAAAAAGCTACAATACACACTATTTCCTAACCAGTGCAAAGACCGGTGATGGTGTTGAGAATTCGTTCCATACATTATGCTTCTCTATTATTTACAAGAGTTTAGACTTGCCAGTATCTGCACTTTCCTCAAAAAAAGTTGAATTATATAGCAAATTAGAAGACCGTGCAAAATTATTAAAGGAATAATTTGTTTGTTCTGGTTTGAATTATCATTTTAGCATTATAATATTAATAATAAATAATTTTAATCAAATTAATAAAATAAATTTTATTATATTTAATTAGGTTTAATATAAAAAAGAAAAGGTTAATATGAATAATGTTTATTATAAATAGACTCTATTCAATACCAGGCAATTTATTAATTTGATAAACCGGTGAGAAAGTTTACAATGTGAGTATAATACTTATTTCAAGGGTGGAATTCCCATACGATTAAAAGACGATGAATTAAAAAAATTATTCTCGAAGTATGAGCGTGAACCAGAAAAATCAGATGATATTCCTAATAAACCATCAGAAACCACTGCATTAGATAAACCTGAGCAAATAGTTGATGTTCGCCCCCGTGATGATGCCATACCGCTTGGCACTTTTGAGGCAATAGAAGTAATGGAAGCAATGGAAACAGAATCAAAGGAAACAATAAAGGCGGAAGGTGCCAGCGATGAAACAATAGCACCCGAGGATAGCACAATTGTAAGTGAAGAGGAGTTCGTTGCTGAGGCTGAGTCAGCAGAGGGAACTGAAGTTGGTGGCTTACCGGAACCAGAGGGGGACTTTGAAATAGAAACCGAAGAAGTTATTGAAGAGATAACCGGAAAGACACCAGAGATTGCAGCAAAAGAAACAAAAGAGGAATTTGAAGATTCATTAAGAAATTTAGGAGAAGAGCGGGTTAGTTTACATAATGATAGAAATGAACTGTTGGATAATTATAATGAAATTATAAATAAATCACAAAAAGCATTGAAAAATTTCATCCAATTTTCTGCAGAAACTGATGCTCAAGTTTTATCACATCAAACTGATTTTCTGTTTGCCTTGGAGCAGTTAATAAATGAACATAAAGAATCCTGGCTAAGCGATTTTAAACAACTAAATAAAACCGCTGAAAGTGAGCGTAATAAGATCTTAGAGGAAATCGACTCCTCAATTAGCAAGTCTTCCGAAATCAACAACCAAATAATTAAAGTGACTACCAAAGAACAGGAATTAAACCAAAAAATACAGAATACAGTTTTAGCCCAGTGGTCGTATTTGGACAATTTACGCGAAGAGATATTACAGGAGTATAAAGACCAGCAACAACAGCTAAAAGAGCATAAGAAAGATCTGGAGAAGGAGTTTTCACTTTGGAAAAAAGAAGCACAAGAAGAAATTGATAAACAAAATATGAAGTTGATAATGAAGCAGGATTTACTGGTGTCAAATGAGGAAAAAAATAAAAAACTGGAAGAGGAGCTCAATTCCAAATTGAAAAAATATGAACAGGATATTTCCGAGTTAAAAGCCGCCCAGGAAAACCTGGTGGTGCGTGAGCAAGAACTCGAAAAAAAGATTGAGATGTATGATAATAAAGAAAACGAGTTAGAAACAAAGTTTGAAGTCTTTGAATCAAAAACTAAGACCATTGAAACGAATCAGGGAATACTGGAAAAAGATCAAAAAGCGTTCGATGAGTTGCGTACTAAATTTGATAAGGAACGCGAAGAGTTCTGGCAGAAGAAACAAAGCTTCGAAAAAGAGTTGGCGGAACGTGAAGGTGCATTAGAGAAACTACAGAATGAATTTGCCTTTACTCGGACAGAATTAGAGGAATCGCAAAATAAATTGGAGGAAGAAAAAGCTAAATTAAAATCAGAAATGGCTGATGAGAGGAAAGCAATAGATGACGAGAGAATCCGATTAAACGAACAACAGAATAAATTAACTGAAGAGATTGAAAATAATAAGACAAAATTGGATGATGAGTGGAATAAAATTTTATTGGAAAGGAAAAATATAGATACGCAGGCAGAAGAGCAGAAAAAAATAATGGAAGAACAACGTAAGAAGATTGAGGAAGAAATTGCAGAGTTAGAAGAGAAGAAAATTAAGTTAGACGCGGATAGCAAAATTACTGAGCACGAATTTGAGAATACAAAAAAGGAGTTGGAAAAGGTTCAGAAAAAGCTTATAAACTTACGCAAGGAACATGATGAAAGGTTATCTAAATTAGCAGAAGAAAAAACAAAACTTGACAAAGAAAAAACAGAATTGGAAAGCGAAAAAGTGCAAATAGAGGATTCCAAAGCGAAGCTTGAAGCACAACTTAGAGAACAAATAGAAACCGAGCTACGCCAGAGCCTAGAGGAAACACTTAAGCCTGAGTTAGAGCACCAGCTACGAGAAGAATTGAAGAATGAATTAAGAGGCGAAGTGACTGAAAAATTAGGTAAAGGTCTAGAAGAATCATGGGCTGAGGTAAAAAGTGAGAGAGAAAAACTTGCAATAGAACAGAAAGATTTGAATAATGCAAGAGAAGAGTTTTTGCGAGAAAGAGATGGATTTGTTAATGAAAGACTTGAATTTGAAAATGAATATGAAAATAGAATGAAGAAACTAAAGAAGTTATTTGGTACTTATAAACAAAAAAAGGAAGAAATCATTGCGGAACGCGAGTCAATTAAAAAAGAATGGGATAAGATAGAGAATAAAAAGGCAACAATTGATACTGAAAGTGCTGAGTTAGTAGAAATTAAGGAACAATTAGAAAATAAGCTTCGAGCAGAAATCGAAGAGGAGTTAAAACCCCAGCTGTCAAGCCAATTACGAGAAGAGCTCGAAGTGGAAATAAAAAGTCAATTACAAGAAGAAATTCGAGCCGACCAAGAGAACCTACGAAAGGCACTGGCAGAGGAACTACGACAAGAATTTAATAAAGATTACGAAGAAAAAATTAAGAAATTAAAGAAGATTTACAAGAGATATAAACAACAGAAAGAAGGATTAGAAGCTTTTGAAGCAGAATTAATGGAAATGAAACAAGGTGATGAAAAAGCTAGAAAAGTTTTAGAAGAAAGAGCTGCTGAACTTGAGAGTTTGAGAGAAAAACTGAAATCAGATCAAGAAGAATTGGAAAAAGAACGAGAATCAGTTGAAGAACAATTGCGCGAGAAACTGGCGGCTGAGTTAAGAGCGGAGCTGGAGCCAGAAATCAAGAAAAATATGGAAGATGTGTTACGCGAAGAATTAAAAAAAGGATCTGATGTAGAAATAGATGATAAGAAGAATAAAATTAAGCAATTATTCATGAAATATAAACACAAGAAGGAAAAATTAGATGAGCTGAAATTGGATTTAGTTAAGCAACGCGAAGAACTAACGGTTGAACAAGCACGGCTGAAGGAGGTGGAAGAACAAACAACGCAAGCACAGGAAATGATTAACCAAGATAGAGATATTTTAGGAAATAAAAAAGATGAGCTAAATGAGTTAGAGAGACAACTGGAAGAGCGTGAGAATGCATTAAATACTGAACATGCGGAATTACTGAGCGATATTGAACAACGCGAAAAGAAACTTACGATAGCATTAAAGAATTTACGCTTGGATCGTAAGAATTTTGAAGAGGAATTGTTGGATAAACAAAAAGATATCGCCGATACCGAAGAAGAATTAAACATTAAACTTGAAGAATTCGAAAGAGAAAAACTAGAACTGAGTAAGAATAGACAATTGCTGAAGAATAAAATTGAAGAGTTTGAAAAAGCCAAAGAAGAATTCGATTCTGAGCGTAAGAAATTACAGGCAAAAATGAAATATTTTAAAGATTTAAAAACAGGATTGGCTGAAAAATTGAAAGAAAAGGTTAAAAAAACCAAACAATCAAAGAAAGGTAAAGTACGTCCGAGATCAAAAGTATCAAAAAAGAGAGCCAAACGAGAAGAACCGGAAGAACTGGAGGAAGTAGAATTCGATGAAGTCGCAGAACCTGAAGAAATTAGTGACGATAGTGAAGCGGTTGAGTGGGAATAAAATAAAACATAATGGGATTTGTTGAAGGATGAATTTAGGGATTGAGTGGAATAAGTTTTTTTTAAATTCAGATTAGATTTTATGGTAAATAAGGGATGCTCAAGCTTGAATAGTGGATCAAGTGAAGTGTGGAGTGAGAGTACGCTCAGTGACAGCTTTAAAGTTTAAGTAATTCATAATTCAACGGGAATGGGGAAGTGATTGTTTAACACTTAAACGGGAATAGGGAATATGATAATTAATGATGAAAGGGGAATAGATTAGTCAATAATTATTCGGGAATTGGGAATTTTTTTTATAGATGCTTAGAGGGGAATAAGAAATTGTATCCTATTCCCCCATTCCCCAATTCCCTTTTAATTAATAACTAATTAATTCCCCCTTCCCGTTGAATCGATATATCTCAAATCCTCAAACCTCATATCTAAATTCTTCATAATCCATCAATAATTGCACAAAAATTAGGGTAGAGTCGATAACATTAATATTTTATTAATAATTCACCACAACTATTAATCCGTAGAATTTAATTTGATTTTTAGTTCTTATGGATAATATAATAGGTGCTGATAGATGAAAAGAAGCAAGCTTAAATCAGAATGGCACTCGGCAGTTTGTTATAATTCAAAAAGTATGGCAAAGGTTACACGCGAGACACTAGAAGAACTGGGATATACCTTTGAACGCGAGCGAAGTTACAAATCATATTCAAAATTAATGATAATATTACCTTTACCAAAATTCTCTTATGTATTTCAGTTTAGAATTTCTGAGCCTGCACAATTTATAATCAATCTTTACGATACAAATCCCACGCACAGCGGTGAGCTACATATTATAGAGGTGCATAATATTTCATCTGAGAATCTTAAGTATGTTCAGAGCTTTCTAAAGGCGTTAACTGAAAACCTGCCGCGAAAACCTTGGAAATTTTTCTGGTCAGAGCGACTTAGATATGCTATTGCTGCGTCCGAATACCTAAGAGCAAAAAAGGCTTGGCGTGAGATGGGTGTGGAATAATTAGTTATTAGGTGTTAGCTATTAGCTGTTAGTTGCAAGTTATTAGATAAGAGATGTTGATTAAACAACCGACCGTTTCAAATTCTTATTAATGTTAAACACTAGCAGAAGGCAGACCGTTACAAAGTATAATTTATTTAACTCACTTACGGGTGCGGTTTAATAACAAACCGCTTTCCGCCAGCGATTTTATTTGTTATAAAAGTAAAGCGATCCGCCTTCCGCAAGTGTTTGAAATTGAAAAATAATCAAAACGGTCGGTGAGAACTTCCGTCATTACTCAAAGCTCATTCTTCTTTCCTTCTCTGACCAAATACCTTAGACCTAAAACCAAACACCTATCTATTGATTGCCAATAACTTAATTCTGATCCCTGATCAAATTTTACATTCATCGAGTAAAATTCGAAGAAAAATCTAATTTCATTATAATCTAATTAGCTCACGAATTTCTCTCACTTTTTTCATGTTCCCATCCCAATTCTCAAGTACATTATTGAATTTCTGTTCAATTAGGGAAAGTAAATTATTGATATCTTTTTTGAATTTAAGCATTGACGGATCACCAGTGCATACCACTGCTAAATATATATGTTCTCCATGTGTTAAAATTATTCTCAGTTTACCATATTTAATCTCTTCAAGTTTCTCAGTATCTGTATCACGGAACGATTCAATAATGAAGTTCTGGATTGCAGTTAACATACCACCTAATGTGCCTTCCTCGACATTACTCTTACTTTTAAAGGAATGATGTGCAAGTAAGCGTCCGTCATTATATACGACAAAAATATCATGAATATAGAACTTTTCGCGACTAATTTGCTTTTTTAATAATACCCCAACAATTATAATAAAAATTATTAAGATTATACTTAAGGTGAATATATTTAAAGTAGCCAGGTTTTCACCGTCAGGCGCGCCATTTAATCCATCTTCCGCCTCTTTAGTTTTAAATGTCCATTGATAATCATCCACCGGTGACGCCTCTGTTTTACCATTCTTATTCCCATCTAAACCAAGTCCTGCTAAATCTCGAACTTCAGCCGTTATCCACACAGTATATCTGGTATTATGTTTTAATTCTCCATAGTAATCGATTCTCAACTTATTTTCATAACGTATAAAACTTGTTTCCACTTCGATGAAATTCAAATCCTCATCATAGAAGTATACTGGTAGTGGTCTTAGCACCGTATAATTATAATCGATCTCCTCACTGAAAATTGCAGTAATCTTAGTTGTAACATCGATATCTGTTTTCTGGTCCTCGGGCGTTACAGAAATTACACTAGGTGGTGTGATATCAATTCTTAGCTCGGTGGAAAAGCTCCAAGTATAATCATCCTCTGGTGAGCCCTGTTGATCGTAATCTCTATTACCATCCAATGAATTGCCTGCAAAATCCTTTAAACTGGCTTTTATAGTTACTGTATAATATTGACCATAATTTAAATGTTTAATTGGATCAAACTTCAATTCAAACTTCATTTCATTGTAAGTAATATGGCCCTCGATTATCTGACCGGTAGAATCCTTTACAATGAAAGATTCTGTGGTTAGAGTATTGATATCAATATTTTTACTAAATCCAACCCAGATATTTTGACTGATAAGTATGTCATGGCTATTCGCAGCTGGTTCGGTGTAGAGTATTATGGGTGGATTAGTATCAACGGAATGATCTATTGTCAAGATTCCAGGGCTATATGAATAGCTAGAGCTGAAACTGTCATAGATTATAACACAAATAGTGTAATTCCCCTTTGGAATTCGGGTAGTATCCCAGAGATAGGACCCATTATCCGGTAGGTTACGAATTATTGGGGTTTTTATTGTATCATTCTTGCCCGGGAAATAATATATATCAATTTTATGCTCGGTATCATCTGGATCAGCAGATTTCCATTTAATGCGATAGGAATCGTTCGCGATATCGCCATCCACCGGTGGTGTTATAACTGTAATAGAAGGTGGTTTATTATGAATTATTGTTATATAACCATCTTCATTAAACCAATCTTCTGAGTATTCATAGCCGTCAAAACACTTGCACCTTATATCTACACCTTGTGAAGGTAAGCCACTGGTATTTAAACGATAATGTGTTTCAGCTGAATTGATTAGTTCGTAATGCCAAATACCGTTATAACAAACTTGTAATGTATATGTTAAATCATCATCATTGGGGTCATTCCCTACCCATTGGATGTCAATATAATCATCTGCTCTGCCTTTTTTGGGTAATAACTCAGAAATTTTTGGTCGTGCATTCATTGTAAAATCGTGGTATGAGCTCCACGGGCTTTTTGCATTATCAGGATCAATAACTCTGACTCTAAAATAATAAGTGTGATTGTCTACCAACGGATTTCCCATATATTTGGCAAACTCATTCGAAGAGAATATAGTACCTGAGCTCCACATATCTGCGTCACCACGAATACTACTAACTTCCACCTCAAATCCTTTTTGCTTTGAAGAGTCGTTATCTAGGTAATTCCAACAAAAGGTTGGGTTATGAGATATCACACGATCCTTGGCTTCGTCTAATATATATAAATTTGTAGGTTTTTTAGGTGTGGAAGTTTGGGTGATGCTAAATTTTGTTATCTCCAGCCTACCTTCGGTCTCTGAGGTAAAACTTAACCGGAAGGTGCTCACTGGTTGGGTCATTTGGGCGATAAGTTCATTAAATTTATTCAATAGAAGTGTTTTGTTAATCGTGATTTGCCCCTCTAAACTAGCAGAATAATTCCAATCATCTGCTCCCTGGCTATTTCCGTCAATCTTCAGTTTTAAATTTGTTGGATACAAAGATTTTGTCCGTTTATAAATGATATCGAAATCATCACCGCTTTGATTGATATTCCCATTATCAGCCCATACTATTTTTATACAACCGGACTCCGCAACGCAAATGCGCGGTTCTATTGAATCTCTGTCATTCAAATCATTAGAGATACCTATGTACTCACTCCATTTGTCTTTATTAGCATCCCAACGACGATAAATAATATCACGATTATTGTTATCTGGCAAGATTTTACCATCGTCTGACCAAACTATATGGATATTTCCCTCAGCATCAAATGCTAAATCGGGTGCCTCCGAGGTGCCGTCATTGGTATGGTTTGATATTACCATAACATCCGACCATATTGTATCTTGGAATTTTTTCATGAAAATATCTTTATCCATTCCGTTATTACTAATATTATTTATATCCTCCCAGGAGATACATATTTCACCGTTGTAAGTAGTAATAGAAGCATTTATCGATTCTCCATTTGAATTATTAGAAATAACGATGGGTTCAGTCCAGTTAGTCCCATTCCATAAGCAAAATATGATATCTTGATCAGTGCCTGAGCCCGCGTAATTACCCTCCTCGCTCCAAGCTATATAAACATTTTCACCATCCACAGCGAGCGCAGGATTTGTAGAATTACTATCATTGGTATAATTAGTTAATGTGACTATCGCGGACCAAGTCATTAAATTTTTATGCCAGATTCTACACATTATGTCAGAATCGTTACCATTGCCTTGATATTCTCCCATGTCCTCCCAGACTACAAAAATATCGCCAGAACTGTTAACCACTATTTTTGGATTTGTTGAGTTTCCATAATCCACTTCTTTTGAGATAACTTCCGTGTTACTCAGTATGGAATTACTCCAAAGCTGGCGGTAAAAAATATCCATATCATTATTATTACCATCAATGATCGCCCTATCCACCCACACAAAATAAATATCGTTAGAGTTGTCTAAGAAAATGTCTGGCCATCTTGACGGGTCATTACCTTCAGTGGATATAATTCTATATTCATCCCAGTTATTTTGTAACTCTCTGGTGTATATTATATCCCAATCTGTTGTAGTTATGTCTATTCTTCCGGTTTCCATCCAGGCCATGTGCAAAAATCCTTCGCTATCCAGCGCAATGGCAGGTGCTCGTGATCTATCATCAAAATCATGTTCTGTGATCACAGAGCATTCATCCCATAATGAATAATTATAGCTTGGCAGGCCTGTAAGCGTAAGATTCGCATCCACCACCGTGGAGTTTCTATATAATTGAAATGCCGGCCCGTTCATTGGGATGTCTGCTTCGAATTCAATTTCGGTTTTTGGGAATGTAACGGGAGCGGCTCTTGTATATGGATTATTTAACAAGTTGTTCTTTGGTAGGTCAGGCATTGAATCCTGCATTGGTATATTATGATTGTTATCATTTTCTGAGTCGTTACTGTTATCAATTCGGGACATTGATGGATTTTGGGCAATAGGTATATTAAGAGAATTAATTGATAAAAATATAGAAATTGGAATGGATACCAATATAAAGGCAATAACAAATACCAAATATCTCCTCATAATCATCGAGTCCATTATTGGTTTTAATTAATTTCAGATATTTCTCGATATTGTTAAATACCGGCAAACGGGTAACAATGAAGTTACTTATAATTTAATTGATTATACAGAAAGTGGATTATTTTATATATTTTGTTAAAGGGGGGTAATTTTATACTATTCTAATTTTTGCTTCTTCTCCGAATTTTTGTGAGATAATATAAGAAATTCCAATAATCAAGCATCAATAACCAAATAAGCACCAAATACCAAATTCCAATGTTCAAAACGTAAAATATTTTGGTTATTTGAATTTGGTGCTTGATATTTTTAATTTATTTTATTATATTATTTTACCTTCATACTAATATTTGGAGAGGACTGTATTTATAAATATATATAAATAAAATTATATTATATTTAATATTTCTGGTCTTTGAATCCGTAGGTCTTACTATATTTTTTTATTATTTATTGAGTTTTTGGAAATCTAATTTCTATCAGATATTCAACATTAGATGTAAAAATATTTATCATTAAATATCCAATGTCCGTTAATGGCCAATTTAAAATTAGATTATTTAGAATCAGATTTACGTAATTGCAAATTATGCGAATGGCGTTGTGGTGTGGATAGATTAGCTGAGGTAAATGGAAAGATTGGACGATTGACGAAGGGTGTATGTGGGAATTTTATTCCAATGGTTGCCTCGTCACAGCTGCACCCCGCGCCACCGGCGTCCTTTGATGCTTTTTTAACGGGGTGTAATTTTAAATGTTTGTTTTGTCAAAACTGGTCAATATCTATGTATGAGAGTTCGTCACAAAAACAAGATAGGGATGTTGAAGGATATTACGATCCATGGCTTTGGGCTGAGCTTGCATTAGCAACCTTAAACTCTCCGGAAGCACAATTCATTAATGCCGATAGATTGTTTTTTACAGGTGGCGAACCCACATGCTCATTACCCTGGGTGGAACAAGTGGTACAAGCAGCGCGTCAAATTAATCCAGAAACCAAAGTAAATTTTGATACTAACGGCTTTTTAACCAAATCATCCCTAAATCGCGTTTTAGATTTTGCTACCTCCATTACTTATGATCTAAAAGCATTTAATTCAAAACTGTTTTCCGCATTAACAGGTGCCAAAGTGACACCCGTCTTGAGAAATTTAAAATACATACTCAAAAATTCACCAGATAGCCTGTGGGAGGTGCGGGTAATGGTGATACCTGGTGTGCATGAAGAAGATGTACATGGGATGTGCAAATTTTTGGCTGATATAAACCCTGATGTAAGATTGAATTTTTTAGGTTTCAGACCGAATTTCGTAATGGAAGGATATATGGGTGCCACCAAGAAATTGATTAATCATTGTCTCTCAGTAGCAACTGATTATGACCTAAGTAATGCATCCTGGAGTGGTCGAATAGGTCTAGGTGGCGCATTCTCTAATGAAGTGAAGAAAATAATTGATAAATTGGATTTGCCGAGCCATATTGCCATACCCACCGGTTTTGCACAATGGGCGGGGTGTAAATCCGAAAATAGACTATGCGGTTCGTGTCCTACAAATGATGACTGTGCCATAAAAAATTACAAAGCAACAAGCTTTCAATGAGAAATGCCACCAAACTCAAACCTAATTTAAATAATCTAAAATTATTTTCAAATAGCGAACAAATAGGGTCCCATGATCATCATCATGAATAAAATAAAAATTAAAAATGAAAGAGAGAATGAGAGCAAATTAACGGTAGCCATCAGTTTATCTTTTTTCATTGCCGGTCTAAGTCTGGCAAGTAAAGCACTCATACCATCTTTAAAAACGTAGCCACCGTCGAGCGGAATCGCAGGAATCATATTAAATATACCCAGTAACATATTAAGCCAAAATAAATAAAAAAACATATTTGCTAGTATCCAAAACAATGTTGTAGGAAGAACCGATAACGGCCCAGTCACCTCGTAAACCTCGGTAATTGGAGAATGAAAAGGCAAAATTTTAAGGTCCACTGGTAGTAGCATGAAATATTGAATTAGATTTAATCTCCGTTGCTTCGCATCATTGCCTGCGCTGGACACCGGGTATGCTAAGCTATCCCTGAATTCCTCAACACCCCGTGTGCTCACACCTAAAAATCCCACACCCCTATCTTTCTTTCGCTCAGTATTATTGTATTTATCAGCTAATGTAATATTATGAAATTGCATTTTTTTATGGTTTTTATATACAGTTATATTGATAACATCGTTAGGATGGCGTGAGCTGAGAAAGTTTGAAAAATCTTCCGGCTTTTCAATCTTGACGTTTTCCAGCAATGTTCCATTAACATCCATACCTTCTATTTCAGTTATCACCATCCCAGGTTTAATCCCCGCTTCTTCCGCCGGGAAATCTTCTGTTACATCCACAACAAGCACACCGTCTACCGTAGGAGAAAGAGACGCCATGAATGCCCAGGAAAAGATGCCGGCAAAAATGAGGGCAAAAATTATATTGCTCGTTGGTCCGGTGGCGAAGATTCGCGACCGTGATCTTCTATTAATTTTTTCAATCTCTTTCTCATCGGGCTCCACAAACGCTCCGATTGGTACAATACATAATAGTAAGCCCAATGATTTCACTTTAATTTTAGCCACCCGAGCAAGTATGCCATGTGAAAATTCGTGGACAATTATGCCCACCGCTAATGCAAAAATACCATACCAAAGCGGGATAATTGGATTAATCCCGGGCAATACCAGCAAATTCTGTAATGGCGGAGGTTCTGTTCGAATGCTAATGGCAACAACTGCGCCCATGAACAAGATGATGAACATAAACACCATGGTAATTACACAAATGGCAATGGCGATATTACCATATAATTGCCAAAATCTGCGGTAGCGTGATAATTTATTCAGAAATTTGCGGCCGCGTTTTGTGCGCCACATAATGATGAAACCCAAAGCTAGTGAAATGTTGTATTTTTTTAAGATACCAAATTTGTGTAGACCATATACTATTGTGATGTACCCTAAAAGTATGTCCAGAAATATCAGATAATACAATAACATTTAGCGCACCTAAATTCAATATCGATTTTTAAAAACTTAATTAGTAATCAGTATCTAATTTCGAGTTCCTGAGTAATATTGTAATAAAGCGCAACGATACTTAAGTTTTTTTAGTATAAAATATTTTGTTGACCGTGTAAGGGTTAAATAATCCATTTTAGTAGTGTTTTCATGATTCAATTTTAAAAATTAAATAAAAGTGAAATTAAGAGTCAAAATTTTAAAATGTCTTAAGAAAATAACTGACGAATCACAAATAATTTATAAAATCTCTTAATTTTGAACCTTTGAATTATTTTTATGATGCGACTGCCAGACCTCTTCTGACAGGTCATCATAGATCTTATATTTATCTTCTTTTTTATCTTTAATGTGTTTCATTTTGGATAATTTTAGTATTTCATGTTTTTTCAATACCCAATAATGTATTCTCCAGACCTTTCCCTTTTGTATAGTAACCTCATCCCTGAGTGTTTTTAATAGCCCCTCTTCTTCAAGCATATAAAATACATCGCGGTCTTTGGAGCTCAGTTTGTTATCTGATACATAATCATCATACCCGAAAAAATTCATAAGATACTCTGCGAGCTTATCTATATTGTCCTTAGTCATACCTCTCTTTTCTAATTTAAATGTGAGCGCCTTTTGTAGAGCCTCTAAGGTCAATACTTCCTCCAATAATTCTCCTCCAACAATTGATTTTCTCACCAAGTACTTTGTCTTATCTAAATATCCGTGCTTACCGCTACTCTTCGATTCTTTAAGCTATACATACTTACTCAACTATTTATTTTTTGGTTCAATAATCCTTATTTTATTAAGACAAAAGGTAAATTATACTTTTAGATATTACATATTTATTAAATTTACAAACCATATTCTAATCAGGGGTTGATCGGATGTTCAATTCGGTATATATGACAACCAGTTCAGAGGATGAGGCGAAGGATATTGTAAAAAAATTACTTGATAAAAAACTTATTGCATGTGCTAATATGTTCCCAATCTCTTCAATATATTATTGGGAGGATAAACTTTGCGATGATTCTGAGTTTGCTGTTATTATGAAGACACGTGCAGAGCTATTGGATGAATTAATTGAACAGATTAAAAGAATCCACTCTTATGAAGTCCCTTGCATAGTCTCCTGGGACATATCGAAGGGTAATGAGGAATATTTAAGGTGGATAGAAAAAGAAACAATGTAATTGGAAATTCAAAAAATGCAAAATGAAAATTTCCACTTAGCAACTTTGAAAAAGTCGACCTTTATAAATGAATGATGATAACAATTACTTGGAGAGTGCAGACCGTTAAGCCGACGGCAGACCATTACAATTTTTTTATAAATTCAATCATTTGCAGAAAGCAGACCACTACTTTAAAATCATAAATTAAATCGTTTGCCGTGGGCGGTTTTATAACAAACTGCCTTCCGCAAGTGATTTTAGTCATAATTATATTGGAACGGTCTGCCTTCTGTTAGCGATTTAAAGTAATTTCATATTGTAGCGTTCTGTTGGTAAACCTATTACCAAATCCCTAAAAACTAACACCTAACGCTTATTCTTCTTTTTGAAAAATCACTGGTGGATCTTGAACCAGACCGATTAATAAATTTGCCCAAGTTAATTTCTTTAATTTAATTTTCGAATTATATTTATATGGAGAATCACCAACTGATTTGAAATCAAACGCAATTAACTTAATTATTCTTGCTTGAAAATGGGCTGCCAAAAATACTGCCCGGTCACCATCTGTAAAACCTCCGAAATTATACAAATTATTAATCTCATCAGGTTTAGCTTGAGTGGTCCCCAATAAATTATTTTCAAACTTAGGTACCCAGCGTTTAATAGCTGGTATATTATCTCCATGTGCATGAATTATGATCATTGCGCCCTGTTCGTTTGCTTTGATTTGGTCGGGTATGAATCCATCAAGGTCGGTGACTATTATATCAGGCACCATCCCATTTTTAATCAATGGTGAGGTTGCCCCATCAGCCGCTACTATTACATTTTTAGAATCCAAGTTCGCAATATCATCTTTAACATTTGGCCCCGCACCAATTATGTAGAGTTCATTATCTTTGATAACTTCTGATAACTTATCAATGTGTAATATTTCCTTTTGTTTCAATAGATTTTTTAAGATATTGGCAGCTTCTTCATCTTTATTGCGATCGTAATTGAAATCTGAGAGAATTTGATGATAAATTGGCTCCCAGTCGGAGAATTTCATTATTATATTTACCCCCTTGAAGTTATCCAGTTCTTTAATTGTTCTTTCTTCTCCTTGGAAATTTCAACTGCTTCAGAAATCGCAGTTTTAATCTTTTCTAGGTCTTTTGGTTGAACATTAACAACCTTTTTAATTGGAGTATATGGCTCTTCACGGTATTTGGGCTCAAGCTTGATAATTTGTTCATCTAAATCAGTATAAGCATCCTCTGAGCGTGGTTTTATAGGTCCATGGGCTGTCGATGCTTTTGAAGGCTTTATTAATTTGACACCGTATAGTACATCACCATGTTGCTCTATTGCATCCATGCTCTTTGCTGCCTCAACATGGCCAACAATACTGGCTTTTAGTCCATTATCATTTATGAATCTCAAAACCTCGTCCGCATCATTTTTGGGTAAAATTAGTAATAAAGAATCAATAGAAACCCCCAGTGGATCAATACCCAGTTTTGTTAACATTCTTAAGACCTCTGGGTTGATTAAATTACGAAACTCGCGCTCATTAATTGTGATTTGAACATTAGCACTCTTAGCAATTTCAAAGGCATCACCGCGTAGGCCTCCATTTGTAATATCTGTTATTGCATGTACCTTTTTTAACAATGGTGAGCGTAATAATTTCAGACCCAAGAAGATGTTCTTAAGGTTTAAAGTTTCAGTTACAATTCCAGAGAAACCGTTGTATAATGCGGTTGTAGCTATAGTCCCACCGCCCGCACCCTCGGTCATCACCAATACATCGCCCACGGTAACGTTACGCCGTGGTGTAAGTTGCTCACCATATCCAACACAGCCCACACAGCCTGTAAGTCTATCCCCCAGGACCAAATCACCACCTATTCGAAGTGTGCTCCCAGAAATTAACGGTATTTCGCTTAGCTCACTTACCACTGCAATACCTGCGGAATAATCGAAAATTTTTGCAACATCGCCATCATTTGCCAAATGGATATCACTGAATAATGCCTTTGGCTCACAACCCATGACCAGTGTATCCCGAATCGCCGCACGTGCCACGTGAAAACCCGCAATAAACGGAAAATGACTTAATCGCGAGTGCATGCCATCCACGGAGACAATAATATAATCCTTACCTACCTGTACCACCCCTGCATCATCTTGATCACGAGCATCGATAATAGAATTTTGATTATTGAATAGTTCAGCTAATTTACGATGTATAAAAAAATCGCCTTCACCTCTGCAGCCCAGTCCTGTTTGGTCAGCGGTCAGGCCTGAGGTTTTAAAACAAGATATTTTTTGGATAAATTCATCGGAAATATTTTCAGTGTTAATTATTTCATTCAAAATTGCATTTGCCTTTTCAACCGAACCTGATAAATTTGATAATTCTTCGATGATTTGTTTTTTTGGTACACCGGTTGTGTAAAGTTGTCTTGCACGGCCCTCTAAATCCAATCCTAATCCTCCAAAAGGTTACAGATAATAGGTGATTAATTATATAACAAAATCTAAACTTAATTAACTTATCTACTTGGGTTACCCCCATAAAATCATTACAACTTATTTTAATTATCCATAAAAATGAATATTTTATTATTACTCCCGTGAAGTGCTCTCAGGATAATGCTCTTTGACATAATGATAAATCTCTATTGAAATAAACCCAATGAGTCCGCCCAGGAATATATTTAATAAAAATATAGGAAAATCAAATTCTGGAATTATGTTGAAAAAATATTGTAAAATATGGTTGACCGCCAAAAATATGAACCAAATAGCAAAAACTGAAATAATCCTGGGCACCGAAGAGCGTACTATTACTCCTGTGCGTAAATAGGTATCTAATGTTTTACCTAAGGCATAAATTAAAATTGCACTGATAATATAGATAAAACTTTCTTCTAAGAACACGAGAATATTCAAAGGGAACTCGGGAGCATTTGTTGCAACAATAGTCAATAAGTATCCTTGGTATACACCAATGCTGAATACACATATCGCAATTAAGGTAGTGGTTGCTAGAATGTACTTACCCGTTTGCAAGGCTTCTTTAATATCCTTTCCAACATTCATAACAGGTTCTTCTATATGAAGTGCCTTGACAAAAATGTACAAACCTATTGCAATTAAGGTTGCACCTATCGCATATTGAAAAATTTGGAATACTAGAAAAATTCCCCAGATTGTCAATACTAATGCAAACGGGATCAAGATATTTTTACTAATCTTTTCATCCTTCATTGCTTTTGTAATAAAATACAAAGTACCTTCAATATTCTTTTGTTGTCTGATGATCACTCGCGAAACCGAATCAATCTTAACCCGTGAGGAGATAATTGGTAGAACGAACTCATCTTCCGCACCATCAGAGACCACGATCACATGGTCGGGCCTTACCGATTGAAGTACCGACTCTAACTGGAAGGCGATAATTGTGTCTGATTTTGTGCCCACATTCTTATTACCACATAATGTGGCAATTTCCACATCTTGATTGTTATCATAATACTGATCAAAAATTTTAAGCCCTGCAAAAATCGAATTGGTATCCGAATCCTCTGGATCTTTTAATCCTAAAGATATGGCCGCTCGAAGATTATCCTTGCGGCCAATGACAGGACTCGTAATACCTGCTTTCACTCCCAAATCATCGTCTCGATCTACGCATAAAACAAGGGTCCGCATAACTATTATTTCTATATGGTTGAAGTATTATATAAATACTGTTGAAAAATTTGCATCATCCAGTGATTAAGGGATGTAAGTCTTTCGGTATTCTCTTACGGTTCAAAGCGTGTTAGGGTTCGTGGGAATGGTATTGAATCTTTTATATTGTCCAAGTTGCATATCCAACTAACCAGACGCTCAACACCCACACCATACCCGGAATGTACCACCGAGCCATATCTGCGTAGATCTAAATACCATTCATAATTGGATATATCTTCCCCTTCTTTTTTTAATGATTCGGTTAATGATTTAATATCGGTGTCCCTTTCCGAGCCGCCGATAATCTCGCCATACCCCTCGGTTGCAAGCATATCAAAACATTTAGCCACGGGCCCCGGTGCAGTTGCAGAATCTTCTAACGGTTTATAAAATGCCATAATAGATTTTGGATACTGAATGACTACTACGGGGGTATCAAAATGTTTCATTAGTTCATCTTCTTCAACTGTCCGTAAGTCCTTACCCCATGGAATATCAATCCCGGACTTTTTAGATAGAATGTCCAATGCCTCAGTATATGTGATAGTCGGCCAAGGTTTGTCTAACATATTTTCAAATTTTTTAATATTGGTTCCCAGTGATTCTAACTCTGGTCTATTATGTTCCAAAACTTGGCTGATGATAAACTTGATCTCTTCTTTACCGATCTCAGAAACTTCCCGATATCCCAGCCATGCTACCTCCATCTCAGCCATCCAAAATTCGGTCAAGTGCCGTGAGGTCTTTGACCTCTCCGCCCTAAACGTTGGTGATACATCGTACACTTTTTCCAAGGCAAATACTGCAGCCTCTGCATATAATTGCCAGCTTTGAGTAAGATATGTTTTTTTATCAAAATATTTGACCTCGAAGAGTGTTGCACCACCCTCACAAGGGCTAGGTGTTAGAATCGGTGGCGTAAATTCAAAGTATCCCCTATCCCTGAAAAACTTATGTATTGCACCCGTTACAGTTGATCTTACTTTTAATATGGAAGTAAGCTTTTTTGATCTTAACCATAGATGTCTATTTTCCCGAAGAAATTCCTCGGATTGATCGCGTGTGATAGGAAATTTCTCGGCGAGATGTATTGCCTGGAATTCGGTAACACCAATTTCAAAACCACCAGGTGCGCGAGTATCTTTTTTTACTTTGCCTTTAATAATTATTGATGACTCAACTAACGCTTTTTTTGCAGCTTTGAACTCATCATCTTTGATTTTTTCTTTTTCAACTATTATTTGTATAATTCCGCTTGCGTCGCGAATCGTTGCAAATACAATTTTACCGCTACTACGAGTCCTATAAACCCAACCACGGGTCTTTACAATTTTATCAGTATATTTCCCAGATAGTATGTCCGCTATTGAAATGAAGTCATTTTGCATTCATCATACCTCTAAGTAAATTAATCCATTTTATCAAGTTTAAGCTAAAGCCTATGAGTGATTTCGTTTTTATTAAGTATTTAATTTCTGTTCGTATAATATGAAAATGATTAATAACCTTTATCATTATTGATTACATATTGTATGAATTTACATATGAAAATATTTTTCATGGGCTCCCGGGGAGTAATTACCGATGATGTTACTAGAGAAGTTCGGTGTTATGGTTTGCTTTAATTGCCATCTCGCCTTTGGTGCAAACCTACAGTTCAAAACAGTTACATGTCCTTATTGTAATAAAAAACTAAAACTCAAATCTGCTCAAATAAAATTTAAATGTAATTCTGAAATTGAGTTGGCATCAATCATTTCCAAGGTTAATAAAGAGCTACAGGATAATGATGAGACAAAAAGTATTTTGGGATACCCGGATTTTGGTGATGGGATTATAGAAGAAAAAGAAACCAATAACTCTAAAAATTCTAAAAAAACAAAACACAGAATCTATGAAAATTTGGAGCCATATAAAAGAATCGCTTTAAAATATAAAATAAAAAAGGCTTCTATCGAATTTATAGCTACCCTTGCCCTAGATCTTGGGCATGAAATAGGTAAATTCTCCGAAGAAGATTTTCGTAAACTAATTAGTGAATGTGGACTTAATGAAATTAAAACTGATGAATACTTAGAGAAATTAAAAAATCTAAATATAATCTATGAACCGGAACCAGGTTATTATAAACTGATTGAAGAATGATAATTTTAGATGATTTTTCTTTCAATATTTGCATAAAAAATGCTAAATGGAGAATATGATCACTAAACAGAAGTGAGCTGCACAAAAATAGGATAAATTATTGTAGAATTCTTATTTTTGCTTGAGCTTAGAATTCCAATGATGATCTAATAAAAATTTAGAATTCTAACCTAAGTGAGAGTACACTACGATATTCTTCTAAAATCAATCGTTTGAGGTGTGAAGTAAGTATCCTCAAACCTCATGACTCACACCTCACACTTTTATTAACAATCAACCATCTTGAGATTGTATAAAAAATCGAAAAAGAGATTTTTTGAATAATATTTACCGATTATATGACTGTTTTTGTTGCGACTCAGATAAATTTTTATTTGATTTTGCAGGCAACGCTCTCAATTTTTTAGCATATGGTATTGAGGCTCCCCGTGGGGTTAATGGTATTGCACTTTTAATTGTAAACACAGGTTTTTTTGATAATGTGGTTGGTTGTTGAAGTCCGATACTTCTTATTGGAACTTGAGTATCCGCATCAGCAGTTCCGGGTGCTCTCGCAATTGGAGTTTGAATTACTGTCGGTTGTTTCTTCTCCTCAGGCTCACCGACTTTCCGCGGCTTTTTTTCCCTGGCAGCTTTTGCATTTGCATAGATTACTATTAAAATTAAAACCATTAAAAATATTATAAAAATTGTAATTGCAATTCCCCATGTATTTTCAATTGCAGCATCATCTCCTTTTTCTATTTCCTCTCCAACTACAGTAGATAATACACCAGTATATTCACCTTCACCGATTCTGTTCTCTGCACTAATTTTATAATAATATCTAACTCCCTCTACGATTACTGTATCAGTATATATTAAATCTTGAGTATAGGCGATTTCGCCCATGGAAGTATCAGATAAACCACGATAAATATGATATCTATCAATATCGAAGCCCCCGGATTTTTTTGGTGGGTTCCAGGTTAAGATTATTGAGCCTTCTTCTACCACAACCTTCAAATTTTCAGGTATTCCCGGCGCTTCTCCCGGTGTGGCTTTGATTAAATCGGATATTAATCCCTCACCAAAGTCATCCACCGCTGAAATTCGATAATAATACATTATTCCATTAACTACCGAGGTATCATTGTACTCGGTTGCGGATATCATTATTAAAAACGACAAGTTCTCTTCAGACTTACCGCGATATAATCTGTACCATAATATTTTATTTCCGGTTTGGTTAATGGGAGGTAGCCAGCTCAGAAAAATATTTTCATTACTCTTATCAATCGTAATATTTCTAACTTTTCCTGTTGATGTTCGTGGTGTACCACTTATTATCTCACTTTTTTTCCCCTCGCCTTTCTCATTAACCGCTGAGATTGCATAATAATATGTCACACCATTCATTACTTTTGTGTCGTTAAAATAATTTTCTGTAGTATTTATAATGTTTATTAATCCATTTTTATTTTCACCTTTATAAATGCTATATTTTATAATGACCAGTCCACCAGCCGTTTGCGGTGGGTCCCACCTCAAAAAAATAAAACTTGGTCCTGCTTTTATTGTAACATTAACGGGCATATCTGGATAGCCTGTGGGTTTGGTACTCACAATATTACTCTTCAATCCTTCTCCATGGTCATTTTCAGCGGCCACTACATATGAATAAGTAATATCAATATCGACATTAAAATCTAAATATTCTAATTCTGTCGTTAAACCAATTAAACTCAATGGCGAGGAAACGGTTCCCCTATAAATTTTATAGTATAATATCTCAGATTGATCGACATTGTCCAAAGTCCAAACAAGTTTGATGTAACCCTCACCAGGTAATGCAAATAACAACGGTGCTGGGGGAATAGCTCCCGGTTTAGCGGTTACAACTTTACTTTTTGCACCTTCACCTTTAACATTTATTGCAGAAACTGCATAGAAGTAATTAAGATTCACATTCTCTTCTATTTTATCTATATAAGAAATAATATCGGTCTCGCCAATTAAAATTAACTCGGATTCAGTTAATCCTTTATAAATTCTATATCGCAAAACTTTAAATCCACCGGTATCCGTTGGTTCTAACCAATTTAGAAATACATAATTACCAATTTTTTCGGCAGTAAGATTAATTGGTGCGGCAGGTGGGTAACCTGTTGCCGAGGTGATCACATCCGACCATCTGCTTTCACCGCGTAGATTATGTGCAGTTATTGCA